>Ga0116160_1000723_pt1 | contig 37424 bp, 29 predicted proteins | sample AD_JPNAS2_MetaG_FD_89879 | JGI IMG/M metagenome (GOLD analysis project Ga0116160, IMG submission 89879) | Active sludge microbial communities of municipal wastewater-treating anaerobic digesters from Japan - AD_JPNAS2_MetaG | ecosystem: Engineered > Bioreactor > Anaerobic > Digestate | place...
CGAATGGGTTGAGGAACTCAAAAAGAAGCAGACCGTTTCGGGCTTTCAGTTCGCCCTTGCCGATACGATACACTCGACGGAATTCCTTGAAAAGAAAGAGCATTTCGTCGTTATACGATTAAAATACAAAGCACTTGAAAAGTAACAACTTAAAAAATTAAACAAAAATGGCAGCAAATTCAATTACTTGGGTATTGCCCACAATCAAATGGGGCACACCCGGCGCAGACGGCGCAATGTCATCGTCATTAACCGCCCTCGGCGGACGCATCAAACAGGATTCCACGGAACTCACACCTGTTGACGGCGACACAAAATCCGCAAAAGACGCTCGCGGCAGGCTTATCGACCAGATTCGCCTCGACCAGAACTACGAACTGAAGACAACCCTTATCGCTCCCTCGGTGGACGATATCGCAACAATCCTCGGACTGACCGCAACCGGGGAAGCCGGTGCAAAGAGCCTCGGCATCAATCAAATAATGATTAAAGGGCACAAGTCCATTGACGTCATTCCTAACGAAGCCGGGCAACTCGAACTCGAAATGCCCTTCTGCCGTGTATTCACCGGATTGGGCTACAACGGAACAGACGGCTATTATATGCCGCTGACATTCATTCCCATGATTCCGACCGAAGGCTCACGTCTGACGCTGAAAGAATACGTCGAAGAAACCACAGAAACCCCGGACCCGGAAGGTGGCGAAGGTAGCGGCGAATAATACAATTATCGCAACAGGGGCGAGCCGACACCTCGTCCCTTTGCTTTATTTGAAACTATGAAGAAGGTAAAGGATATTGAACCCTCGAAAAAGGTCGAAAACCTCGCAGCAGAGGCAATAATCGACACCCCGGTAGCAGTAACTATCCGGGAAGCGAAACGCATCGCAAAACGGCGATTTTTGCCCTTCCGACGCACTACCGTCGTATATGAGGCAATACACTACATCCAACCGCTTACGCTCGGCAAGCAGGAGCAAATCAGCAGGCTGTTTGCGGAACTTGAACTCGATTGGGACAAGATGAAGGACGCTGACGGCATTGTGCAGGAATTGCTCCGGGTATCAGCACACAAAACCGACATCCTGTCAAAGATACTCGCTATTGCCCTCGAAAACGAGCCCCGGAAATTCATGCACCCGGAGCGGCTCGAACGTCGGGCAAAGGAAATTCGGGCGGTAAACACGGTTGCAGAATTCGGGAAGGTAATCATCGCACTTTACGAGAAACTCAATCCGGCGGCTTTTTTGACTGCTATGCGATTCGTTCAGATATTGAACTTAAACGCTCCGTCGCCCGGCAAAGGGAAGGCAGGACGCATAGCGTAATTGTCGGTGGTAACTCACTTTGGGGGAGCGTAATAGACGCAGCAGCAGCCCGATATGGTTGGACTTACGACTATATCGTTTGGGGCGTATCATACATCAACTTACAGATGATGCTGTACGACCAAATTACAGAAATATACACCGGGGACGGAAGCGGAGAAACAGGCGGAACGAAAGAGAAGGGACACGTTTACCGGGCAGAAACGACAAAACTTTCAGAGGTTATAAACCTGTTCAAATAATACAAAAATGGCTGACAAGTCCTTACAATTTCATTCCGGCATAGATAATTCGGACTTCGTCCGGAAGATAAAGGAAATGCTCGATTCTATCGACAAACTGTCCGGCGTTACCGACAAAGACGCACAAAAAATCATACAATCGCTAAAACAGACAGCAGGAAGCGTAAAGGAAGTCGCCGCCGCTTACGAGCAGTCCGGAAACTTGGCGTTGTCGGCAGTCAATAAACAGCGTACCGTAAAAGGTATTGAACTCGCCCTCACGAAATCAATCGAGAATGCAGAGAAGGCATTACAGGCTGCGAAGCAGTCAATGAACGTAACCTACGACCAACAAATCGACAAAATCAGGCAGATAGAGCAGCAATACCAACTCGCACAGCAGCACCTCGAAGCGTGGAAAAACAGCGAAAGTTTCGACCCTGCAATCTACGAGCAGCAAAGAACAGCCCTCGCCACGTTGAATACCGAGATACAGAAGCAAAGAACGTCAATCGAAGACATCAAAACGAAGATAATCGAGTATGGGGCAATAAGCGAGAAGGCTATCAGCGACGCCCGGGTAGCAGTCCGACACGAAACGGCGGAACTGCAAGAATCGGCACGGATAAAACAGGCAACGGCAGAGCAGGAAAGGCGGATGAACGAACTCAACGCTATGTCGAACAAGGAAATCATACAGGCGTACGTCAATCAGCGCATCGCAGTCCGTGAACTTGAACGTGAGGTCAAAAGGGGGAACGCAGCAAAAGCGGAAGAACTCGCAACCGAAAAGGCAGCCCTCGACATCATTACACGCACAACCTTCGAGAAGAACAAGGCAATGACGATGCAGAGGGAATTGCTCAACCTTCTCATGAAGGAAAATATGGCGACGAAGGAAGCAACGGCATACAAACTCGAACTCGAAAAAGTCGTTTCCGAGGTGGGAACGGCATACCGTGAATCGACGAAGTTGCAGACAGCCCTAACGACCGGAGCAACCCAATGGGGCGGTATAATGAGTGCGGTGCAGGGGATTACAGGAGCGTTCACAGCAGCGCAGGGCGTAATGGGATTATTCGTCGAGAAGAACGAAGACCTCGTCAAAATACAGACAAAGGTGCAGTCGGCAATGTCAATAACAATGGGAATGTCGCAAGTCGCTAACACTCTGCACGCTACGTCAGCGTTTCGGGTAACTACCGTCACAACGGTAACACGGGCATGGACACACGCACAAAACGCACTTTCCGCTTCGCTCGGCGTATCGACAGGGGCGGCGCAGGCGTTCATGGCTACAATAACGCTCGGACTGTCGGTCGCCATTACTGCACTTACGATATGGATTACAAAACTTATCGACAGGCTTAAAAAGCAGAAGGAAGAAGCCCGGGCAGCACGCGAGGAAACGGAGCAGATGAACGTCAAGTACGCAGAGCAGTCAGCAAGGGTAAGAGAGTTGGCGGCGGCACTCGAAAGCGAGAACGTGTCGCTCAAAGCAAAGCGGCAAGCCCTCAAAGAGTTGAAAAGCCTCGTCCCGGAACTTACAGGCAGCATCGACAAACAGACCGGAGCGGTAAACTACAACCGGGAAGCCGTCGAAAAGTACGTTCAGACGTTGCGTACAGAAATCGAGGCGGAAGTCCTTCGTGGAAAGATGAAGGAAGCCGTATCGAAACAACTTAACCTGATTCAGGAAATTGAGGACAAGAAAAACGAAAACCTACTCGGTAAAAGCAATCGAGAACTTCGCAAATGGGCGTCCGAACTGCTCGAACTTGAATTAAAGGCACAGGCAGCAGCCGGGGAAGTGGCGAAATACGAGAAGCAATTGACAGGGCTAATCGCCACAATGCTCGAAGGGGACGCCGACGGCGCAGCACGAAAGGCACAGCAGGAACGCCTCGAAGAATACAAAAAAACAGCAGAGAACATCGCCAAAGAGGTCGAGAAGCTTCAAGATAAGCTGAACGAGGGGACTGTAAGCGGAATACTTACACAACTCGAAGAAGAAGAAACGAAACTGAACAAGACAATCAGCGAGCAGCAAGCGAAATACATGAAAATGCTGAAACAGGGCGTGGATGCAGAAAAAGCTATCCGCACAGGGTACAGCGAATGGCTGATAAACAACACGAAGGACGAAAATGAAAAGCGACGTCTAATTGTTGAAAAGGCTCGCCGGGACGAGCTCGAAAAGATAAAAAACGAAAAGGCGAAATACCTAAAAGCGTACAATCTACAAGAGCTGCCGGCGGAATTGCAGACCGTTTTTTCCGCTATGGAGCAGGCGATAAACGAGTACTACGACAGGCAGGCCAATGACGTAAGCAACGACGAGCGTGTGCTCGGTTTCGCTGACCTTTTCGATAATATCGACAGCTTGTCAACAAAGACGTTGACCGGGCTGATAAACAAAGCGAAGGAATACCTAAAATCAGCGTCCGGGCTTACCGTTGAGGACATAGAACGCACAAAGCAGGCTATCGCAAAGGCGGAAGCCCTCATTGCTCGCAAGAATCCATTCACATCGCTACTGGCCGCCTATAAAGCATATCGTGAAGCACGGAAAGCAGGGGAAGAAGGGGATGGCGAGCTTGCAGTCCTGATGGCAGCAACAGAGGAAGTCCGTAATACGATGAATGAGATGTTTTCCGTTGTCGGGGAAATAGGCACGAGAATAGGCGCAGAATGGACAGGTGTCGTAGACAGCATAAGTAGGTCGCTGAACGGCGTATTTGACGCAATAAGCTCTGACAATCTGTCGGGAAAAATATCCGGGATTGTGAGTGCAGTTCTATACGCCTTCGATGCGTTGTCAGGAGTGATAAACAAAAAGATGCTCGACAATGCTGAAACAGCCGCATCACAGGTAGAAAAAATCGCAAATCGGATAAAGCAGATTGCAGACGAAAAAGGCATCGGTGACAGCCTGTTCACGGACGACATGTTCAACCGGGTAAAACAATACAGGGAAGCAATCGACACAGCATTATCGCAAATCGACAGTTCGTTCGCCATGTTCCGGAAGCAGCAGAGGGAACATAGCGAAACGTTAGGTAAATCCATGTGGCAGGAATTTGACCCATTGCTGGGCGGCACATTGGAAAGAGCCTTCGACGTGTCCGCAGATAAATTCAAAGAGCAGAATGCGGCGGCTTATCAATACCTTTCAACGTTGTCAAGAATCAATCTAACAACAGCAGCCGATATCGAAACCGCATTGGCAGACCTCGAATCGGCAAGCAAAAGGACGTCCGGGGAACTCGGGAAGTCATATCTCGAACAGGCACGCACCGCCCTCGAAGCAGCCCTTCAATACACGAAGGAACTCGAAGGGGCTATATCGGATATGGTGGGTGATATCGGGAATCAATTATTGGACGTTATTCTCGAAGCCCGGAGAGAAGGATTAAGCGGCATAGCAGAAATAGCAGGGGCGATAGACAGCTCTCTCGAAGACCTAATCGCAAACCAACTGTGGGCATCAACGATGGGCAAACTATTCGCTGATTTTGGTGAGGAAATCACAAAGGCAATCACCTCGGGCGACCAGACCGCAATCGCAGACGCTTACGCTATGCTATTCGACGGTATCATACAGAAGCAAGGGGAATTCTATACACAGCTTGACAACGCTTCCGCTATCGCACAAGCCGCAGGGCTATCCATTTTCGGAATCAACGGCGACACCGAGGAAGAACTTAAAGCGTCGATTGACGTAATGAAAACCTACCTCAACGGCTTACAGGAAACCCTCGACAGTATCAACGGCGAGCAATTACGGCAGGAACTCGAAGACCTCGAAAACGCAGCACATCGTTACGAATCACTCGAACAGGACAGGATGAAGTTGATGAACGACATCGCCGAACTCACAAAACAGGAAGATGAAGCCCTGCGCCGGGGGAACGAGGAAGAAGCCGAGCAATACAGCCGCCAAATAGCCGAAAAGCAGGCTATATTGAGCGATTTACTCGCAGAAATAGGAGAAATAAATCCGGATTACGAACGCATAAATGCGCTGAAAAACCAACTTGCCGACTACGATTATGCGGCAGACAATATCGAAATGGTAAAACGCCGGGTTTCCGAAATGGAGCAGGAATTAAACGACTATATCGGAACACTTGAATACTACGACGAAAAGATTGCAGGCATAAAAGCCGAAATGAAGTCCATGACCGCCGAAGAACTCGGGACAGCAGCAGGAAGGAAACGCCTCGATGAACTCAAAAACGAATTGAAGGGATTCGAGGAACTACGTGCCGCCCTCGACGAAATGATATTCGGCGACACAGCGAAGTCGGGCGAAATGGCGAAAGGCTCTATCGATTGGCTAAATAGCGAAATCGCCCGGCTAAAAAAGGAACTGAACGCACTTCCCGAAGCCGATTACTACGACGAGGAAAAAGGGGGCAGCATACAGGCACAAATAGACGAATACAGCGAACTACTCAAAACCATGACCGCCTTCTACGAGGTGCAGCAGGGTGGCGATATAGAAGGCTCAATCGACTGGCTTCAAAGCGAAATTGCAAGGCTCGAAGCCTTGAAGTCAGCACTATCGCCCGAGGAACTTACCGGGGAAACAGGGGCAGAATATCAGAAGCAGATAGACGCCTATACTGAACAACTGAAATTCCTCGAAGATTATCACAAGGCAGTACAGGATGAGGAAAAACAAAGGCTCGAAGCCGCATTGAAGGACTTCGAAACAAAGGAAAGCGAAAAGGCTCGTATCGTTGAGGAATATCAGAAAAACATCAACGTTTTGCGTAAAAACGGCTATGAGGAAGAAGCACAACTTGCCGAGAAGGAACTCGCCGACTACCTTTCACAAACAGCCCTCGCCGCCCTTGAAGGGACAGAGGAGTATGAAACGATATACAAGAACTTGACAAAGGTAAGTATCGATGAAGCCCGGAAGGCATTGGCGGCATACCGGGAAATGGTCGCTTCGAACACAGAACTAACGGCAGAGCAAAGGGATGAAGTGCTCGCCGAACTCGACGAGATACAGGGAAAGATTGACGAACTCGAAACCACCGCAGCCCAAAAGGAATTCGATAAACTCAAAAAGCAAGTCGAGGACATACAGTCGTCGCTCAATTCCATTGCCTCAATCCTTCAATCGTTCGGTGCAGGACACCTCGCCGAAGGCTTGCGAGGCGTAAGCGACATGGTTGGCGGCATTTTCTCGCTTGTTACCGCTCTTTCGTCCGGGGGAATAGCATCAGTATTATCGTCCGGGGGAATAGCATCAGTATTATCGGCAATATCCGTCGTTATTACCGGGCTTATGACAGCCATTGGAGCAATCCGGGAAGCATTGGGGACGCAGGAATACGACACGACAGGCATTGAAAGGCTTGCAAAAGAGTATGACAACCTTGCAAAAGCCGCAAACCGGGCGGCAGGGGCAGAGCGTGCAGCAATTCGTGAGGCACAACAGCAGAACATTAACACCCGGCTCGCAGAACTGCAAACACTTATAGCACGTGAGCAGAAGAAGGAAAAATATAGGTGGGACTTGCTCGGGCTATTTTCAAGCGACGCAGACAAGGCAAAAATTGCAGAATGGCAAGCCGAATATGATGCACTTCTCGAACTACAACAGCAACTCGCCGACGACAGTCAAATGCAGTTTATGACAGTCGGATTCGAGGAAGTGTCAAAGTCTATTGCAGCAATCGCATCCGACACAACGAAAACGGTCGAGGAAATGAGGCAAGCCGTCGAGCAGGAAGTCAATTCTATGATATCGAATATGATAGCGGAATTCCTGCGTGTCGAAATGCTTGAACAGCCTTTCCGTGCAGCGATATCGCAACTTTTCGCAGATAGCGGCGACGGCAAAACGATAAATACGGATGCACTAATCAAGTTCCGAGAGGACGCAATCGCTATGTCGGAAGAATACTACGAGGCGATAAAACCGATATTCGACGTCCTCGGAATCAACGACGCCACGAATTCGTCTGCAACGGCAGGAAGGCAAACGATTCGCTCAATAACAGAGCCGCAGGCGGATATTATCGTCGGGCGTATGCACGGTATGGGTATCACGCAGACAGAGATGAAGGACATCGAGAAGGGCATCAGCGTATCGCTCGCCGAAAACGTGAGGCTAAACCACGAAATGCTGTCCGAAGTAAGGGACATCCGCCTAAATACCGAGGAACTCTTTACGATTTCCCGGGTGCTCAATGAAATTAAAAATAACAACAGCCTGTCCGGTACAGGATTAGGAGTATAAAAAAAATGGCAACGATTAAAATTGACGGACACGACATAACAGCCGAATACAAGGCACATATCGGCAAACTCGAAGGCATTAACGCCCTTTCTGTACGTCCCTTGCGGCGTACCACTTGGGAAGGAGTACACGGAACACACATACATCGTGAGGCGAGGCGATTTAACAGCCGAACAATAACACTCGAATTGACATTCAGAGCAGAAGGGAGCGACGCACGCACACGGGCAGCCTCTCTACGCACTTTGCTCTATCCTACCGGGCGTTCGATAAGGCTTGAAACATACAATGAAACGGATGAGCAACTCGACAACGCTTACGACCTTGATACAGAGAGCGAAACACTATCCGACGTCATATATAAGGATATGCTGACAACGCAAATCGTGTTCGTAGAGGCAGAGCCTATCAAAAATATATACGCCTGTCCGGGCGTTGACGTTACCGCCCTGCTCACGGTTACCACGCCGGAAGTACTAACAATTTCGTGGGGCGACGGAAGTTATTCAGAGGACGTCGGAACAGGAACACACGAACACACCTATACAGACGGAGCGGAGTCGCATAACATTATTGTTTCCGGAAACTTCGAGGGCGTTACCGTTCAGCCGGGGGCAGGAATAACGCTTCATAAAACAGTAAGACAATGACGCAGTATATCGTAACACACATAGACGGCAGCAAACTGAATCTGCACAGCCGGGCAAAAGGGACATACATCGAATCTGCAAAGTTTCGCTCTCGCTGGCAGAGTTACGCAGAACTCACGCTTGAAATCATCGCATACAAAGCCCCGGAATGGGCTTATTTCGACAGGATTGTCGTCGATGATACGCCTGTTTTCCTTCACGAATGGAACGAGGCGCAGCACATTGACAACAAGGGAACGAAATACATCCTGCACTTCTACGGCATCGAAAAGATGCTTTTCGAGGCGTCGCCCTTCCTCGACATAGATTCAGCAGGGGCTTACATCAGCAAAGACAAGCCGCCTATCGTCGGCAACCTCGAACTGTTCGGGAACGTTCTATGTAATTGCATAAATTACAGGGCTTACGATACCGCCACCGGACAGCGTTACAAACAGGACACAATAAAACTCGGCACTTGCCCGGCAGGGACAAAACACCTACTCGTAAGCACTACCGAATACAACGCATTTGCCGCCTTGCTCGCCGTCTGTTCAGCATTCAAAACGCACTATACAATAACCACCAACCCGGCAGGCGACACCGATTACCTGCTGAATTTTGGCGTCGCTCCGGGCGTCTATGCTCCACTCGCTTACGGCAGGGGGAAAGGCTTGTACAGATTAGACCGAAAGAGCATAAGCATCGAAAACGTAAAAACCATTCTGACCGTCCTCGGCTCGTCAAAGAATCTACCGCAGGGATATGGGAAGCAGCGGCTCGAATTGGATGAAACCCTATACCCGGGCAGTATTATCGCAGACAACGACAAGATACAGACCTTCGGAGCGTGGAACGACGTATATATCGCAGAGGATATAATGCCGGAATACAGGGGCGAAATACTCGGCGTTGATACAGGGGATAAATTCACATTCTATTGCGAACTTGACGACTTTGACCCGACAGGCGGCACGCTCAATATGCTGACAGGAAACCTCGCAGGCTCAAACTTTCGCATCGCAGCCTTCAATGCCGCAAGTGGAAAGGTAACAGTCGAGGAACTTGTCGATAGTTCCGGCTTCGCAGTCCCTTCCGTCGCTCCGTATCTTTTCGCCACAGGGGACACCTTTACAATCGTCGATATTCCTATGCCGCAGGCATATATTGAAATAGCGCAGCAAGCACTCGCAGATGCAGGGCAAGCCCGGTATCTTGAAATATCGCAGCCTCGTGTCGCATACAACGTCGCCCTGCATAGCCGCTTCGTCAAGAACTACGGCTCACGTCCAAAGGTCGGTATGTACTTTCCTATCACGGATGCCCGGTACGGAGTAAACAAGGCAATACAATGCGTAACGCTCGAACGCAACCTCTTGGCGCAGGATGAATACGAGTACACGAATTGCGAAGTCGCAGACAACGTCGTCGAAACCCTCGGCGCAAAAATCTACAAACAGAGCAAAGAAGCGCAGGCGTTGCTGAAACACCTCGGAGCGACGCACCTCACGACACCGACATCGTCGTTACAGGGGGCAGTACGAACAGCACAAGCCGCAGCGGTCGCAGCCGCCGAAGCCGTTGCCGCATTGGAAGCCGAAGCAGCACGTATCGCAGCCGAGGCTTACGCCGACGGTATATTATCAGCCGAAGAAGCAGCAAGAATCGCCGACGTGGCGGCTAAATTGACAGAAGCAAAGCAATATGCCGCAGCGCAGGCGGCAGCCGCAGAATCGGCAGCAAAGACGTATGCAGAGGGACAGGCAGCAGCGGCGCAGGCGGCAGCCGAAGCGGTCGCCGCAGCAGAGGCGGAAGCAGCGGAACTGGCAGCGAACGCATACGCCGACGGCATTGTTACAGCAGAGGAGCAGAGGGCAATCGCCGAAGCAGCAGCGAAATTAACAGAGGCAAAGAATTATGCAGAATCACAAGCAGCGTCAGCAGAAACCGCAGCAAGCACCTATGCAGCAGCGCAAGCCGAAGCCGCTCGGTTGGCAGCCATTGCCTCGGCAAAGACCTATACCGATACGGAAGTTACAGCCGCAAAAGGGTATGCGGACAGCACCGCAGCAGCAGCACAAAGTGCAGCAGAGGCTTATGCCCTTGCGAGGGCAAACCTCGCTGAAACCAACGCAGAGGCATACGCTGATGGAATTGTGGATGCGGAAGAAGCCGCCCGGATTGCAGAGGCACAGGCGAAATTGAATGAAGCGAAGACTTATGCGGAAACAAAAGCAACGGCAGCCGAAACAGCAGCAAAAGCCTATGCAGATACGCAGTTGGGGAATTTCGCCACGACCGTTACCGGGAGTTTGTCTGACCTGCAAAATCAGATTGACGGCAGCATAACGACACACTTCTACGCTCATGTTCCGACAACCGCCAACGCCCCGGCATCCGGGTGGACAACAACGGCATTGAAGAATCAGCATATCGGCGACCTGTTCTACGTCAATAACGATTCGCTTGAAGAAGACGGATTCTGCTACCGTTGGACAGGTACGGCATGGGAATTAATCAAAGACACACAGATAACAAAAGCCCTTGCCGATGCAGCCGAAGCAAAAGATACCGCAGACAGTAAGCGCAGGGTATTCGTCGCAACGCCGATAACGCCTTACGATATTGGCGACTTATGGTTGAAATCCGGGGACTTGTACAAATGTAAGGTTACCCGGGCGACAGGCAGTTACGTTGCGTCGGACTGGGAAAAAGGCGTAAAATATACGGATGATACGGTTGCAAACGCAAACCTTGTAACCGCAAAGGCTTATGCAGATACGAAGAAGGCAGAGGCTATTGCAGCAGCAGAGGCAGCCGCAGAAGCGGAAGCCCTCGCAGCACAGACAGCCGCCGAAGCACACGCAGACGGAATTGTAACAGCAGAGGAAGCAGCACGTATTGCCGACGTGAACGCTAAACTGGCAACTGCAAAAACATACGCAGAAACAAAGGCTACCGAGGCGAAGAACGCAGCAGAAGCCGCAGCAGCAGCCCTTGATGCAGCGATACAGGTGGGGGGCAGGAATTTAATGCCGGGAAGCGCACACGAACAAACAGGCACAAATGAACATATGTATTGGAAAGGCTCGAAAGCCGTACCGAATTCCGCATATTCAAGAGGGCAAGTAACAATATCATTTGATATAAAAATTGCAGCCGTTACAAGTGGCGTGGTTACGGTGTATAGCAGCAATGGCAGTCCGGGTTATGGTTTTAATACTTCAATATCTGGCGTAACCACTGAATATACAAGGAGATATGTTGTTGTAACGCCTTCCCTCATTACTCCCGGGGCGTCGGGCTCAAATCTTGAATTTTATGGAGTGTATGGGACAGGGCAAATTCCTTCTGTAAAAAACGTAAAAATAGAACTCGGCAACAAACCCACCGACTGGACACCTGCCCCAGAAGATGTGCAAGCAGAAATTGATGCCGCAGATGCCGCAGCAGCCGCCGCCCAATCTACTGCCAACGCAGCATCCGCAGCCGCAGCAGCAGCACAAAGCACCGCCAACACTGCAAGTACAGCAGCAGCCACCGCACAGACAGCAGCTAATACTGCAAACAATCTTCTGTCCGACATTGCTAACGACAACAAGTTTACACCTTCCGAGAAGCAGGAAACGAAAAAGGAATGGGATGCAATCGTATCTGAAAAGACAAAGATTGATTCACAGGCAGATACTTTCGGAGTGTCAAAGACCGCATACGGAACGGCTTATAACAATTTGAGCAGTTACATTACTCCTCGGTTGTCAAACCTTACAACGACCTCGGATATAACAGGGACGACCTTCCGCAGCACGTTCAAAGCCTATTACGATGCTCGGACAGACCTTCTGAACGCTATTGCAGCCAAAGCCCGGACACTCGCAAATGACGCACAGACAACGGCAAACAATGCCGCCACCGCAGCAGCAGAAGCAGTAACGACAGCCGCCTCGGATGCTACAAGCAAGATGAACGCAGCGAAGGATGCGTTGGCGGTAAGGCTTGGCTATACTAATTATGCTGCTATGGCAGCCGAAGCAGCGGCTACCGGAAAGTTAATTGTTGGAGGGCTTTTGAATGCCAATATAATTGACGTACAGACACTTGTAGGGTTAGAAGCGTTTTTGACAAGGTTGGTAGCGAGAAATATTTCAACCACACCCAACGCCGAGGGGTGGTTCGTCCGCATCGACGACGATGACCCAACAGTCTTCGAGGTGCGCCGATTAGTCAATGGCGTAATTGACGAAAATAACTACATCAAATTCGGGATATTAAGCAGTTCAACGCCGCAACTTTTGATAAAATGGAACAGCGCAAATATCAGACTCGACCCGGCAGGATTAAGCGTTGAATTGCTTGGTAAATACGTATATCTTTCATCCGAAGGGCTTTCAGTCCATACTCCGGATATGTCCCCGGAAGTCGCCAATCAGTTACTAACAATGATGAAGGATTATATCGTAATAACGAAACTCGCCCTTTCATCACTCGCAACGGCTTATTCTTCCTCGTATCCAACAATGGTATGGAAGGATTCAAAAGGCTATTTGAAAATCGGAAATGCCGGAAGTTACACAGCCGCAGACGTGGGTGCGCTACCTACAAACACAATACAATACTTTACACAAGCACAATGGGCTGCACTTACGCAAGAGCAAAAAAATGCAGTCCCGTTGGCATTAGTACAAGAATAGATATGCCTGCATACGGATACGGAATAAAACGAAACCCTCTGAACTGGTATGGGAACAAAATCGGGAAAGCGTACCGATATGGGACGCTTGTCTATCAGTCGTATCAATGGTCGCAGGGTGCGTTTACCTCAATGAGCAGCGTCCGGGACTATATGGCAGCCGCAGCAATCCCAAATGGGAATGTAATCCTCGTTGCAGGCGGCTCAACTACCGGCTCCGACTATCTGTCATTAGTGGAACGATTTACCGAAGCCGGGGTACGCAGTACGGTTAATTCATTAAGTAGAGCTGTTTATCATTTTTCGGGCGCAGGAAACGGGAATAAGGCGTTTTTTGGCGGCGGCGGTTATTCATCATTATCAAATACGTCTGATGTGAACATGTATGATTCAGCAGGCGTACGCACCTCGGTAACTTCATTGTACAAAAGTGTCCGGGGAAATCGAGCGACCTCGTTAGGCTCGTACGTGATATTCGGGGGCGGAAGGATTAGTGCATTTTCCGGACAGACCGCAGTCGCAGACGCATACGACCAAAACGGAGCAAGAACTCGAATGTCCGATATGGCTGCCGAAGTGTATGAACACGGAGCGGCTTCAACGACCACTCACGCAATTTTCGGTTTTGGTTGGGACAGAAACAGTTGGCCAACCTACGTTACATTATATAACACTTCGCTCGTTAGAACAGCAACAACAAACGGACTTTACGGAAGGCAGGGCGTAGGAACAGCACGCTCGGGAAATGGAGTTCTGTTTGCCGGGGGTTTTTACGGCTCGACCAAAGTGCTACGTGATACAGTCGAACATTTCGACACAAGTGCCGTACGCACTCTTTATCCGGCATTAAGTATTGCAAAAAGCAACGCCGGGGCAGCATACATAAACGGAAAGACGGTCGTATTTGGCGGAAAAAACAACTCTAACGTCGCCTATACAACAGTAGAAGTGTATAATGATTCAGGAGTAAAAGAGGCGTCAAGAGCCACGCAAACGGCGAGGTATATGGTTGGCGTTCCTTTCGACGTACTAAATGGGACGTTATACATTTTCGGGGGACGCACGACGTCGGATGTGTATTTGAATACAGCAGAAACAATATCATACAAATAAAACAGACTATGGAACTATCATTCTACCCCGGTGGGGGCGCAACATTGCCGAATGGCAAATATCTGACAGAGGCGGAACTAAAAGCCGAATACCCGATTTTCAACAATCCTGCAATCGCTTTATGGGAAGCAGCCGGGGACGCAGAAGAAGGTTACGTAATGACCGCATACGAAGACCTCCGGATGCTCCGCAGTATGTACAATATTGATACTACTGTTTTCGCAACACGAGAGCAGCAGTTGGCAGAAATCAATCGTATCCGGGCATTGGAAAGGGAGCCGCAGCAAACGGAAGGATTCACCGAAACTGAACTTGCTATAATGGAAGCGCAGGTAGAATTGTACGAAATGTTGAACACTCAAACAGAATAACGATATGGCACAGATTTACAAGAATTTAATCATTGCCGGGCGGAAGAAATATTCCGAAGTCCCGGCAGTCCTTCAAAACGCTGTAAAGGCATTGCTACAAGATATGGTTGCCCGGGGCGAATTGCTCCCGGAACATTACACCGAAATAATTAACAACTAAAAAGAATGTATATGGAAACAACAGCCTACGCAATTATCGCAACCTTATGTTTTCTGTTCATCGCAGCAGCAATCGCACTCATACATTACCGTGGAAGGTGCATGAAAGCCGAAGAGCAAAAGACTATGTTCGAAAAGAAGTACAGAACAAGAGAGCATACTGTAAGCCGCCTAATCGCCGAAAAAGCCGCCCTGCAAGCAAAGTTCGACGACACCCTCGGCGATATCAAAGTGCTGACAGTTGTCAACCCGGAGCAGAAGGAAGGGGAAACAGATGCAAGCCACGCCCGACGCTGCCGAATGTCAATCGGGAACAAGGCGGCACAATACGCAGAAATATCAAGGCAGACAACAATGCTGCGCATATGTATAACTAACTAAAAAACAAGCAAAATGAAAAATTGGATTGCACTTTTCGAAGTCGTCGCAGGCTTCCTCGCAACACTCATTCACATCATACTCGCAGCCTTCGGGATATGATATTGAATATGCTCATTTATGTATGCGCCGGCATAGTGGTCGGAATCCCGGTCGGCGCATTCCTTCAATACCGCAAACGAACTATTGATAAGATACTTGGAAGAAAGAACAGAATCTGAAAAACAACAAACGACATGAAACTACTTGACAAAATCGAAAGGATTAAAATCTACTTCACAAACATATCGAAGATTGTGAACTTTATCGTGGACACCGTCGGCGAGGCGCAAGCCTTGAAGGACAAGAAAGTGAACGGTTGGACGTGGACGGAATGGGTAATCGCATTTCTCGAGGATGCGTTCAAATACGCACAGGAACTCGCCGCCCTGTCAAACCCTGCCCCGGTACAAACGAAGGGCGTAAAGGTGACAGCAAAGGTAAAGGCATCGACGAAACTGACTGGGCATTATCGTACGACCTACTTCAAGGAACAGGCACGCCGCCATAACGCTTTCGCAAAATGATACTCGCAAGACCGTTCCTCGGCAGCCTCGATATAGGGCTGCTTACAATAGCATTTGTCGCAATAGCATTTTGTGTAATACGTAAGAATTGGCGCACGTGGCTCGCCCGGATACGTGGGTGGTGGGGAAGCAGAAAAAGTAAAAAGAAACAATAATCAGCGTACGCAAATACGCATAAAAGACAACCGTGATGATTTCAGACAGAAATATCTTCTCCGCAACAATGTCGGCTGCCCTCGCTCCGTTCATTGAAATAATAGGATTGATGAAGTGGTTCTTTTTTCTTGCCGCAATCCTTATTATTGTCGATTTACGTTTCGGCGTACAGGCAGCAAGAAAGCGAGGGGAGAAAATTAAGAAGTCGAGGGCAATACGCCGCACACTAAACAAGGCTGTCGATTACATCTGTTGGATATTTCTGTCCGGCGTCTTGGGGCAGGCAGTTGGCGCACCTCTCGAAATTCCGATTTTACCTGTTATTTTTATGCTTATTATAATAGGCGTCGAAATTGAATCGTGCCTTATAAATTACTTCGAAGCGCATGGAAAGAAGGTAAAAATTAACATTTGGAAAATATTCGGAAAAAAGGTTACCGAATCTATCGAAGTCAAACAGGAAGAAAAAGAAAATGGAACGACCGGAACTAATACGACAAATTAAAAAATACTTCACACTCGAAGAACTCGCCTGCCCTCACTCCGTCGCCTATTTCGGGGACAGGGCTTGGGGCTTTTTCCGGCAGGACTACCTCGAAACGCTACTGTTCCTTCGCAGGCACTACAACGTACCGATATACTGCAACCACGACGGACTGACGCAGAGAGGCTCACGCTGCAACCTGTGCGAGATAGTCGCAACCCGGAAGTCGCCCTACGTTTCCGCTCACGTCCTTTGGTGCGCCGGGGACTTCACTTTTTTGGGCTATACAGCCGATGAAGTACGCAGCGAGATAAAAGGTATCGCACACCTACTGCAATACCCTGTACGGCTCGAAAAAGGCGTTTCTTGGGTACACCTCGACACGTCCGCCTATTGTCAGACAGGAAAGGTAACGGAATTCGCAGTATGAGCAAGATACTTGGCTACACCATAGCGGCGGCACTACTCGTCGTGGTCGGATATGTCGCAGGCACGTATAACAACCGAGCCGGAAAAGGGACAAGCACATATACCGACACGACGACCGTCGTCGTGTATGACACGATACGCATATCTTCGCCTGCCATGCAGCAGAGCAAGCCAACGCCCCGGCGATACTTCACGAAAGCCGTTCCTACGCTGCTCGCCATATCGGACACTATCGAAATACCTTACTACCTCGATACGACGCTCGTCATACCGATACATCAGCACGAATACGCAGGGGATAATTATCGGGCTTGGGTTTCCGGGTTCGAGGCGAGGCTCGATTCGATAAACATTTTCGCCCCGACAACGACACAATACATTGACCGCTACATCAAGCCGAAAAGCCTGTTCACCGTAAACGCAGCAGCAGGGATTCGTCACAGCCTCACAACGGACGTGTTCGCAGGGCTTTCGTTGCGCTACGAGCGATTTCAGAAATTCGCAGTCGAGGTAACGACAGGCATATCCGCAGGCTTACAGGGGGCAGGACTATACATCGAAGGGCGAATTTCTGTTCCGATTTTCACGGCAGGGCATTGACGCTTACGAAATAAACGCTATATTTGCAGTAACAATGTAACACCTTTTAACACCAGTCTTTGTTTGTTATTTTGCCCACGTTGTGAAACGTGGGTTTCTCTTTATAACAGGGGGATAAAAAAGGGGGCTATTTGGGTTTATAATCCCCGAAATAGTCCCCGAAACGTGGAAACAACTGTGAATCAACATTCTTTGTAGCGGAGGGAGGACTCGAACCTCCGACCTTTGGGTTATGAGCCCAACGAGCTACCAACTGCTCCACTCCGCGATATAGAAATACAAAGATACAAATTCTGAGCCTAAATTCCAAACATATTTAAAAAGTCCTTCATATCAACAGTTTGCTGTTCCCCCGTAAGGAGGTTTTTCCAGGTGACCTGGTTGTTTTTCATTTCCTGTTCACCGATAATTGCCACCTTCCGGACTCCCCTGCGCGTAGCGTAGTCAAACTGCTTTTTCAGTTTGACCTCCTCGGGATACAATTCACAGGATATGCCCGATGCGCGTAAAGTTTTCATACAACGAAGCGAATATGCAGCCTCTTCCCTGCCCATATTGAAAAAAACGATTTGAGGGGCATCCATCACAGTTTCGGGAAATTTATCCAATCCCATCAACACATCATAGATCCTGTCGGCCCCAAAAGAAATGCCCACACCCGACATGTCATTCAACCCGAACACTCCGGTCAGATCGTCGTACCTTCCCCCGCCACATATGCTGCCTATGGAATAATCAAACGCTTTCACCTCAAATATGGCTCCGGTATAATAATTCAGTCCCCGTGCCAGGCTCAGATCCAGTTCAACTGATTGGCTAACACCCACTTGCCCGATCATTTCAAACAGCCATTTGAGTTCTTCAACGCCTTTCAGACCCACCTCGGACCGGCCATCTTCAAATAACCTGGTAAGAAATGCAATTTTGGAAGTGGTTATACCCTTGAAAAGCAGCAGCGGCTCCAGGCGGGTAAGACCTTCCGGGGTGATGCCTTTTTCCAGCAATTCAGCCCTCACACCTTCCAGGCCGTTCTTCTCGAATTTATCCATGGCAATGGTAATATCGATCAGCCTGTCGGGATAACCCATCACCTGGGCAATGCCAGCCAGCACCTTGCGGTTGTTGATTTTAAGTAGGACACGAATGCCAAACCGGTTGAAGACATCATCTACCAGTTGCACCATTTCAAGCTCATTGTAGAGCGAATCCGAACCAATCACATCGGCATCACATTGGTAAAATTCGCGGTAACGACCTTTCTGGGGCCTGTCTGCCCTCCACACGGGTTGTATCTGGTACCGCTTGAACGGGAAAGCCAGATCATTCTGATGCTGGACAACAAACCGGGCAAAAGGAACGGTCAGATCATAGCGCAATCCTTTTTCACAAACCATCAGTGACAGGGCATTGGAATCGATCTTGGCCGGGTCCGAATCCACTTTACCGGCCAGGGTCACGAAGCTGTCTCCTGAATTGAGTATCTTGAACAGTAACCGGTCCCCCTCCTCACCGTATTTTCCCAACAATGTGGAAAGGTTCTCCATGGCCGGTGTTTCAATGGGCGCATAACCGAATTCCCTGAAAACGGTCCTGATGGTGTCAAAGATATAGTTTCTCCGGGAAGCCTCAACCGGATTAAAATCTCGCGTTCCTTTGGGTATGGAAGGTTTTTGTGCCATGATTATCTGTATTGGTCCTTGCAAAAATACATGAAAACTGTATACTTTGAAAAAAATGGCCGATATTTATGCTTATGAAAAAGATTACTATCTTTCTGTTTACAGGTCTGTTCCTTGGCAGTTTTGTCACGAATGCCAGGGGTCAGCACGAGACTATTAAGCTGAACAAAAACAATCCGGAACAAGTCCTGGAAGCCATGACCCTGAAGGAGAAAGTTTCGCTTCTCACGGGAGAAGGTCTTTTTGGCTCTTCGATAGGAGCAGCGGGTGCAACCGGGAAACTTTCCAGGTATGGCATCCCGTCACTGGAGCTGGCAGACGGGCCGGCCGGTTTGCGCCTCAGGTCCACTGCAACCACCTGGTATCCTTCGGCCTCTTTGCTGGCTTCCACCTGGGACACCTCCCTGGTGAGAGAAGTGGGAAAAGCGATGGGGGCCGAGGCTTTGGCCCATGGGGCCGATGTGATCCTGGGTCCGGCCATGAACATCCACCGGCATCCCCTGTGCGGAAGGAATTACGAATATTACTCGGAAGATCCGTTGCTCACAGGATTCATGGCCTCGGCCATGGTGCGGGGCATACAGGAAAACGGAACCGCCGCCTGTCTCAAGCATTTCACTGCCAACAACCAGGAAACAAACAGGGACAACAACAACGTGATCGCAGACGAGAGGACGCTGCGTGAAATCTATTTCAGAGGCTTTGAGATCGCGATAAATGAGTCTTCACCCAAAACCATTATGAGCTCCTATAACAGGATCTACGGAACCTATACATCCGAAGACAGCGTTTTGCTCACGGGTATACTCCGTAACCAATGGGGTTTTGACGGTCTGGTAATGAGCGACTGGTTTGGAGGCCGGAATGCCCCTGCACAGATCCTTGCCGGGAATGACCTTCTGGAGCCCGGAAGGGGCTGGCAAAGGCGCGCCATACTGAAAGCCTTAAGAAAAGGAGAGCTACCCGTAGAAGCAGTCAACACTTCTGCCAGGCGTGTCCTCAGGCTTGTGCTGGATTCCCATGCCTACAGAAAACAGGCTGAAGAAAGCATTTCCACCGGGGCTGGAGCCCAGGACAGCAATGTAAAGACCGGGGCCGGGAACACAACTTTAGCTCGTAAAGCCGCGGCAGAAGGAATGGTGCTCCTGGAAAATCGCGATGCCCTTCCGCTGAACGATTCCGTACGCAGGATCGCCTTTTTCGGGGTTGCCTCCTACAGACCGGTTGCAGGCGGTGTGGGATCGGGAGAAGTCTACGCAGATCACATTGTTTCACCGGCAGAAGGTCTTCAGGGAGCCGGCTTCATTCCGGACCCTCAGCTCACTGAGCACTACCAAAGCTACATAGACAGGGTCAACCGGGCTTACAAAAGAAAATGGAAAACCATCACCCAGCGTATCATGGGACAGGGACTGCCGGCAGAAACAGATCCCGGGACAGAAGCCATCGCCCGTTCTGCGGTTGAGAACCAGGCGGCCATCATCACCATAGGGCGCCGGACAGGTGAATTCACGGACCGGAAAATTGAAGGGGATTACCTGTTGACAGAAAAAGAAAAAGCACTTATTGGCAATGTCTGCAAGGCATTCCAGTATGCCGGAAAACCCGTCATTGTTGTTCTGAATGTGGGAGGCATTGTCGAGACTGCCTCCTGGTCCGACCTGCCCGATGCACTCTTGCTTGCCTTGATGCCGGGACAGGAAGGAGGCAGGGCCCTGGCCGATATCATCTCGGGAAAGGAAAACCCATGCGGAAGGCTCCCGGTTACCATCCCGGTGCACCTGGAGGACCTCATGTCTCACAAAAATTTCCCGCTGGAAGAGGTGCCGGTCAAGTGGCTTTCCATGATAGGGAAAAAAGAGAAAAAACCCGTTGCAGACAGGCCCAATATTGATTACACCATCTATGAAGAAGGAATTTACGTGGGATACCGTGATTTTGACAGCCATCAGAAAAAAGTGGCCTATCCCTTCGGATACGGCCTTTCCTATACTTCCTTCCTGTATTCACAACCCGAAGTCCGGCTGGAAGCAGACCGGATCGTGGTGCGGTGCAGGATATCCAATAGCGGAGCAAGAGCAGGCCGGGAAGTGGTCCAGGCATATGTCTGCGCGGCTGAAGGCATGGCAGATAAACCATACCAGGAATTGAAAGGTTTTGCAAAAACACCCCGGATCGGACCGGGAGAATCCTGTGAAATTCAAATAATCATTCCCATGGACCGTCTCTCTTCCTACGTTCCCGGAACAGGCTGGGTGGTTGATCCCGGGGAGTACACCCTGCGCATAGGGTCTTCTTCCCGCAATATTCAACAAGAGATCAGACTCCCAGGTATTCCAGGATTGATTTTGCCGCCTGACGGCCGGCTCCCATAGCCAGTATCACAGTTGCGGCTCCGGAAACCACATCACCGCCGGCAAAAACGCCGGGGCGCGATGTGATTCCCCTTTCATCGGCAACGATCCCGTTGTGGCGGTTAATTTCCAGTCCCGGCGTGGTACGGGCTATCAGGGGGTTGGAAGAGGTACCCAGGGCTATGATGGCTACATCGCATGCAATATCAAACTCAGACCCCGGCACTTCCACCGGTCTGCGCCTGCCGCTATCATCGGGCTCGCCCAATTCCATACGGATGCACCTGAGACCTGTCACCCACCCCTTTTCACTGCCCAGGACCGCAACCGGATTCGTCAGCATTTGAAAAGTCACTCCTTCCTCTATTGCGTGATGCACTTCTTCCACCCTGGCCGGCATTTCTTTTTGCGTCCTGCGGTAAACAACCTCAACTTCGGCACCAAGACGCAAAGCCGTTCTTGCCGCATCCATCGCAACATTTCCGCCACCGACAACGGCCACCCGCTTTCCAACGTAAATGGGTGTGTCCGAATCCGGGGCATATGCCTCCATCAGGTTGTTCCTTGTAAGGAATTCATTGGCCGAGACAACCCCGTTGTAATTTTCACCCGGGATGCCCAGGAATTTTGGCAGTCCGGCCCCGGAACCCACAAAAACCGCATCAAATCCCTCTCTTTCAAATAGTTGATCAATAGTTACCGTACGGCCTACGACTACATTGCACTCGATTTTCACCCCCAGCTTTCTAACCTGGTTGATCTCATAATCCACCACTTTTTCCTTGGGAAGACGGAATTCGGGAATACCATAGACAAGTACCCCTCCCGGCTTGTGCAAGGCTTCAAAAATGGTAACCTCGCAACCGGCCTTGGCCAGGTCGGTGGCACAGGCGAGGCCTGCCGGGCCTGATCCCACTATGGCCACTTTCTTACCGTTGCGGACAGCCGTGCTGGCTGTTGAATAATTATTTTCACGTGCCCAATCGGCGACAAACCGCTCCAGTTTTCCTATGGCAATGGGTTCATTTTTGATACCCATGATACAAACACCCTCGCATTGTGATTCCTGGGGACAGACGCGCCCGCATACGGCCGGCAATGAAGAATCCTGTGCAATAATGGATGCTGCCCCGGGCATGTTTCCTTCCAGGATGGCCTTAATGAACCGGGGGATCTGTATGGAAACCGGGCACCCGCCTACACACCTGGGATTCTTGCACTGGATGCACCGCGATGCTTCCAGCAAGGCTTCTTCTGCGTTGTACCCGTAACTGACTTCCTTGAAATTCCCGACCCTGGCTTTCGGATCCTGCTCCCTTACCGGGACCTTGTATTTCTTATCCATTGCCTAAACCAATTTTGCATTTATGATCCGCATCCACCTCTTGCGTCTTGTACATGGACTGGCGCCTCATGGCCTCGTCAAAATCCACTTTGTAGGCATCAAATTCGGGGCCGTCCACACAGGCAAAGCGTGTTTTTCCTCCCACCGTGACACGGCAGGCCCCGCACATACCCGTTCCGTCAACCATCAGGGTGTTCAGACTCACAATAAGCGGAAGATTGTATTCCCGGGCAGTCATTGTCACGAATTTCATCATGATCATGGGACCTATGGCAACCGCCTGGTCGTACTGTTCACCACCATCAAGCAATTCTTTGAGCCTGGCTGTCACCAGTCCTTTAAACCCGTAGGAACCGTCATCGGTGCAGATGTGCACCTGTGAGGCCACCTGTCTCATTTCTTCTTCCATGATGACAAGATCGCGTGTTTTTGCCCCAATGATCACGTCTACCTGCGCACCTTTTTGATGCAAATACTTAACCTGGGGATAAACAGGCGCCGTACCCAGTCCTCCTGCAATAAAAAGATATCTCTTTTGCTTCAGGACCTTTTCACTTTCGTGAATGAATTCGGAAGGAACACCCAGGGGTCCGGCAAAATCGTTAAAAGAATCCCCTTCTTCAAGGGCAAATATTTTGCGGGATGAGGCTCCCACCCTTTGTGTCACAATGGTAACCGAGCCGCTCACTGGATCGAAATCACAGATGGTCAGGGGTACCCTTTCCCCCTTTTCCCCTACCCTGACAATGATGAATTGTCCGGGCTGAGCACTGGATGCCACGCGGGGAGCCGACACTTCCATCAGGCAGATGTCAGGTGCCAGGATTCTTTTCTTAAGGATTTTGTACATAAACGGGAATCTTTTTTAGACGGGGCAAAGATATAAAAAAAGCATCGTCCGGAGCATCAGGGCAGCCGCCGGAAAACGTATCCCTTTCTTTTCAGGGTCTTTACGATCTGGTCAAGCCGGTCATACAGTTTTTCGGTCCTGGAAGGTTCTGTTCCAGGATGGATGAGCATGATTGCCCCATGCAGTCCTTTTTCTCTTTCAAAGTCATACAGTTGCTTCTGCAGTTCCCGGGTGCTCCTGTAGGATGGCATGTCGGGAGTGGTGTAATCCGCCAGGGTCATGATGCCGGGAGTCAGATGGATCACTTCCATTCCCATGGATGCGGTCACACGTACCGTCTCTTTATTGAAATGCTCATAGGAAGGCATGAACCAGCGGATTTTCGACACATCCAGCCCGACTCGCGCTAGTTCGTCCATATTGCGGGCAATGTCGTTCCTGAGACTATCGCCCGAAACCAGCGACTGTTCAATGTCCCCGTCCCAGGGAGCGTACTGCAGGTGCATATCTCCGTGAGGCCCCACATAATGCCCCTGGCTGATGATGTCCTGCACCAGTTCTTTCCACTGTGGATCCCGCAGGCATTTGCCCGTAAGAAAGAAAGAAGCTTTTATCCCGTTCTTTTTCAATGTTTCAAGTACGGTCCTGCCCCCTTCAAAACGCTCGTCGGCCGTGAAGGTCAGATAGATTTCAGGGGATCCGGGATTCATGCGGATGATGCCCCCGCGTTGGTCTCTTTCCGTGACCGGACGTGATTTGTCCGCTGCAAGACGGGCGGCTTCCTTTCTGCCCTCGGCTTCCCTCCCGGCCAGGTAATAAGTCAGCGAGGCCGTCCCGTCCATGGTAGGCTCATTGGTTGCATAATCCCACATCTCGTCATGGTACAGGGCGTCTCCCAGGTTGAAGGGAGCGTAAGACGCGGCCCCGTCGGCCAGGGAAATATACTGGCTATGGTCTTTAAGGCGTTCCCTCAGCTGCGGGCCGTCAATCAGTCCGCCCGGGGTGCTTTTGCCCAGGGTGGGAAGGTACGAGGTATGCGGTCGTTCGGGATAATCGCCGCCCCGGGGGAAGTCTACGATCATGGATGTTCCCCAGGGGTTGCACCCGAAGAGCCAGTCGCGCAGGGACGCTTCCATCTCCCGGTATGTGGTGTCCCCCGTAAGCCTGTAATAAAGGTCGGCCTGCGTGATGGCCGCTGCCACCATATTGTTGGAACACCACATGAAGGGAACCCCGTTCTGAAAGGCACAATCCCCTCCCCTTTGCCGGATATGCTCCAGGCCCCGGCGCATGTATTCCGTGTATTTTTCCGCAATGGGTGTGTCCGACAATGCCAGGTAGTAGTGTCCCAGGTTGATGAACGGGTAAAACTGGTAATGCCTGGCACGGCCCAGTTCCATCCACGGGGTCACCTCTTCCAGCTGCCCCCAGTAATCGGCCTTTTGCAGCCATTCCTCCCCTGCTCCCAGGTGGTGGAAAACGGCTGCCGCCAGCTCCACGTCATCCACATAATTGTCTTCTTCATAAAAATAGGGAGAGACTACGCAACACGTCTGCGTATTACCGGGTTTTTCCTCGGCAAAATGATAGGCAGGCTGTGCTTTGGCTTCCATTTTTCCTGCAAAAACGGGGTCCAGTTCCCTGAACAGTTCCGCCCCCAGCGCAAAAGCCGAGGCAAATTTCCCGGCCGAGGAAGCCACCCCGGTGGTCCGGTTGATGTGCTCCCTCAATCCCTGCCTTTCCCCTGTAATGAAATAGACGGGACGTCCCCCGCCCGGTCCCCACCCGTAATCGGCCTTGTCGCCCACCGGAAGCCGGAAGCCCACATGGTCCCGGTCATCGGCGATCTGGTTGAACATCACCTTGTCTTCGGGATTCATTTTCAAGAGCCATTCCAGGCCCCAGCGGACCTCGTCCAGGATATCGGGAATCCCGTTTGTCCCCGGCCGGCCCGTGGCATCATAGCGGTCTTTGAACACCGATTTATCCTCTGCCTGGGTGAAGGCGAACATCATCTGGAACGTGGCGTTTGCACTGGTGGTAAGGTATTGCAGGTAATCGGTGGCATCGTGCCAGCCACCCCTCACATCTATCTTTTCTCCCGAGCGTTCGGGATGCAGCACTATATACCCGTCGTTCTGATGGCAGAGTGTATCCAGAAAAGGATTGTCACCGCAGCGTTGCTGCCTCATGTAAGTGAGCAGGAAATCGGCTGTTCCCTCGTATACTTCGGTCCCGATCCTGAAAGCCGGCGATTCCACCGTCCCTTTCCCGGGAATGTCCGTCACGATACGGTAGCCGCCTTCTTCCTTCAATCCGCTGAAGTCCAGGCGGAAAGCCGAGGCCATCCCCCATTTGGACGCGGGTACTTCCTTCATGGTCCCCTCTTTCACCGACCCGGAAAAAACACAGGCATCCGTTCTCATATCCAGTACACGGAAAGAAACGGGAGAAGCCTCTTCTTTCGAGATCAGCACGGCAACCTTGATATCGGCGGGCAGGTAACCGGCCTGATTGATCCTTATCCAGGCACCCGTTTCCTGTGCCGTAATCATCTGAAAAGATAGCAGGCAGATAAGCCAGCAAGTGACAGAACGTATCATATTGCAACAATTAATTTGTTTTCTCCTGCAAATATAAACCAATATGTGACTTACCTGAACAGGGATAGCCGCATGCCCGCGTAAACCCTGATACCCATGAGGGGTCCCCAGATAATGCTGGCATTGAATTGGGGGGAAAAGGGGTCACCGGCAGAGATGATCGGGTCCGGTTGCCTGTAATTCAGGAGGTTTTCCCCTCCAATATAAATGTCTATGTTTTTGAACTTGCGGGTAACCTGGGCATAGAACATGGGAAAAACCTGAGAGGTCTTATCTTCTGTATCTGTTGCAAAGGAAGGGATCCTGGCCGGACCGTTAATCTGCCCGGTCACATCAAACACCCAGGTGTCCTGTGGTGTGGTGTATTGCAGGTTCAAAACCCCCTTGAACTTGCTGGTCAGGGGACGGTCCACCAATCCCTGTCCTTTCAGATGCACCTTGGAATCATTGTAGCGGAAGGTGGCCAGGACAGAAAATCCGTCAAACGGTTCTGTGGTGAAGTCGGCCTGCCACGTGTTGGTGTATGAACGGCCTTCCAGGTTGTAGAATAGAATGGAAGGAACCTGTTCGTTACAGAGGTATTCCTGGTCGGCTATGAGCTGGTTCATGAAATCGGTGCGGAAATATTCCAGGCTCAGCGTGGAAGATCCCCCATGACCGAAAGGCAGCACCAGCGTCAGGTTCAGTCCGTAGGTCCAGGCCTCTTCCACTTCCGGTGCTTCTTCGAACAATATCCTGCGACCGGTCGACAGCACCCCAATATTGTCGGTAATGCTGTAGGGAGTGCGGTAACCCCTTCCGGCATTTGCCCTGAAAACCAGGTTCTCCGTGAAATTATAGCGCAGGTTGACACCGGGTGTGAAAAGCCAGCCGAAAAGGGTATTGTAATCTGCCCGTGCCCCGGCTATGAAAACCAGCTTGTCACCCCACTCCAGGGTGTATTCCCCGTAAGCTCCATAGACACCTTCCTTGCGGCCCAGGTCAAAAGATTCCTCTCCGCCGGCAGGCCACCGGTCTTTCAGCACCTGGTCAAGATTCTCCACCAGGGCGCTTACACCGGCCGTAATTTTATGGTGTTTTCCCACACTCGACATGAAGATCGCATTGGCAAAAAAATCACTTTGCAAGGCATTGAAATCTTTCAGGCCAAAGAAGGCGTCCTGTTTGTGCAGGTTGTAATCCAGCACCAGGGCGATGTTCGGGTCAATGTGGCTATCTTCTTCTGCAGCTTCAGTTGCATCAGCAGTTTCATGTCCGTGATCCTCACCGTGCTCATGTTCCTGCTCCGGTGCAAGTTCCATGTCATGCTCATGGTTAAGTTCTCCTTCATGCTCATGATCTTCTCCAGGCTCATGTTCATGCACGGGTACCTGTACATGGTTATGGTTGTGGTCATGTTTGACAAGGGGAATTCCCAGTTTAACATAAGCATTCACTCCTTTATTGATGATCCGGGATCCCCAGATCGTATTGTCTCTTGCCTGCCCTGGCAGTACCCAGTCGCTGTCCATTTCTCCGCTCTTTCTGTCTTCGTACAGTCCCCTGAGTCCAAAACGGAGTTGGAGGCCGGACGGGTCGGCATACAACCATCTGTTTGCCAATGAATAGCGATTGGTTAACGGTTCGTCCATAAAGCCGTCCCCGTTGGAATCATGCCGCATCAGGTCTAACGAACCGTGGGCCAGAACGACGGTACTCCACCGGTCATTCAACTGAAGTGAAGAAGCTACATTGGCCTCGGTGCGCAATGCATCGTTCAGGAAAAGGTTCACAAAAAGCGGCAATTCTGCGGTGGGTTTTCTGAATTCCATATTGATCTGTCCGGTGATGGCTTCGCAACCGTTCACAACAGATCCGGTTCCCTTGGCTATCTGTATGCTTTCCAGCCATTGACCGGGAATAAAGGAAAGACCAAAAGGAACCTGGATGCCTCGCATGGCAGGCCGGTTCTCTTCCAGCATCTGGGTATAATTCCCGCTAAGCCCCAGCAGCCGGATCTGGCGCGCTCCGGTGACGGCATCGGTAAATCCCACAGAGACACTGGCCGAGTTTTCAAAGCTCTCGGCAAGGTTGCAGCAGGCCATTTTGCACAGGCCGGCCGCTGTGATCACCTCTGTTTTGACAGATGCAAGGCGGGAAATGAAATTTGCCTGTCTTCTTCCTGTAATATTAAGAACATCCAGGGTACCGGCATCCTCCTGTAAAACGAATTCAACAGGGTCCTGCCCGGAACCCACCCCGATGGTATCGTCTATATAACCCATATAGGATGCTGCCAGCTTCCGTGATTTTCCGGCCGGAATGCTGAACACACCATCATCTGTGGTATACACCACGTGCTCCACACGGCCTCCCTCCTGCTCCGGAACCCAATAAACAACAGCCCCTGCGGCCGGTTGGGCATCTCCCTGTTCAACGGAAAGCAATACCTTCCCGCGGATTGTTTGTGCGTTGGTAAAATATGGCAATAAAATAAATAAACTAATAAGGATCTTTTTCATTTTGGTACTTGTGTTTGGTAATAAATTGAATTGACTGGCTTACTTAGTACAATTCATTACAAACGCAAGGGCACCAAATGATTACCGGGATAAATAAAAGATTCCAACGGCAAAGGATGCAGTAAGCGGACAGCCGTGATCCCTGCTGTCTCAATCCCTAAACCAAAAGAAGGGGCCGGGGAAAACTCCTGGTCAACAAGCTCCCGTATAAGTTCCGGGGCATCTGTACCGTGACTGATCAGGGTAGGATCTTCCAGGGAAAACACCTGTGTACTGCAGCATTTCTGATTGTGCATTTGTGAACAAGAGCCGGGGTCGCCAAAGTCGTCCTGTGCATGTATCGCCCTGCAGGAAGGATCGGCGGCCATCAGCACCACACGGTAAGAATCCTCCCGCAGGCAATGGTGAACTGTTAATCCCGTTTTTGCAGTAAGAAAGGAAATCCCTATCAAAAGGCAGAAAAAAATATCAGGTAATTTTCTCATTCCTGGTTGCAAAGATAATATTTACTTTTGTAAAAATAACTAATGACTCGGCTATGAAAGATTTTTTCAAAACATTAGCGGCCGTTATCCTGGGTAGTGCACTGGTTCTGTTAGCCGGATTCTTCCTTCTGGTGGGATCTTTGACTACGATGATCAGCATGGGGCTGGCCGGAACGGCTCCTGCCATTCCCGGCAATGCCATATTGCACATCACATTTGAGGAAGGCGTAGCCACGCAGGATTCAGACCTGCCATCGCTGGGCTTCCTCCCCTCCGAGCTGAATATCAAACAGGGCGGCACAGGTTTCCTGGGTATCGCGCATGCCATAGAACTAGCCGCTGCAGATCCTTCAATCCGGATGATATTCCTGGATCCGCAGTATCTGAATGCCCAAATGACGCATATTGAAGAGATCCGCAATGCCCTGATCTCTTTCCGCCAAAGCGGGAAACCCGTGATCAGTAACGCTTCGGCATATTCCCAGCAGGCTTATTACCTGGCCACTGCTGCAGACAAGTTGATCATAAACCCTGAAGGGAACATTACCCTGCAGGGATTTAGCGTTTCGGTCAATTATTACAAGGAATTGTTTGACCGGCTGGGCCTGGAAGCCCAGGTTATCCGCCACGGGAGCTTCAAAACAGGGGGTGAGCCATTTACTGCAAACCGGATGAGTGACCAGGAACGGACACAACTGACAACCTACCTTACAACTGCCTGGGAACACTGGTCAGCCGGGATGGAGCAGGCCCGGCATTTGGACGAAGGAGCCATTGACCGCCTTTGTACCCGGTCATTCCTGACAGATGCCGCCTACGCCAAAGAAACGGGGCTGGCAGATGAAGTCTGGCACCAGGATGAAACAATCTCTTACCTGTCCTCTGTTTACGAAGGATTGCCCGAAAGGAAACTGCCCTTTGTGCCGCTCCGGAATTACATCAGGCACCTGGAAATGAACCGGCAGAAACCTGCCAGGGAAAAAATCGCGGTAGTTTATGCCACCGGGGATATCACCATGGGCAAAGGCACAGGACAGGTTTTTGCCGATGAGTATGCATCACAACTCAGACAATACCGGAACGACACCACGGTCAAAGCCGTTGTTCTCCGTATTGAAAGCCCGGGAGGAGATCCTATGGCCGCCGGCATCATCACCCGGGAAATCCAACTGACGGCAATGGTAAAGCCTGTCATAGCTTCCCTGGGAGACATCGCGGCTTCGGGAGGATACTGGATCGCCAGTGCTGCAACAAGAATCCTGGTTCAACCCTCCAGTATGACCGGTTCTATCGGGATTTACAGCATCTCTTTCAACGGGGAAAAGACGTTGTCCGATATCCTGGACATCCGCAACGAAACGATTGACACCCACCCATACAGCCATTTCAATTCGCTTTATCACAGAAAAAGTGAACAGGAACTGCAAATTGTCAGGGAGCAGATTGAATCTGTTTACGACCGGTTTGTAGAGACAGTGGCCAGTAACAGGCACATGGACAGGCAGGCTGTTGAAAATCTAGCCCAGGGCCGTGTCTGGTCCGGAAAAGAAGCCATCAGCAACGGGCTGGCAGACCAGCAGGGCGGTCTGGCAGATGCCATACGGGTAGCAGCTGATATGGCCGGCGTAACGGGCTACAGGCTGGTCAGCTACCCCAAGCCATTCAGGATAATAGATATGATCGATATTAGGGGAAGGAAAAGCAATCCCGGGATAGAGGGCCTTATTGAGAGACAACTACTTGATCTTCTGGGAGAAGGCGGGATCCGGGCTCGTTTGCCTTTTGATGAAAAATCATTATCGTGGTAGTCTTTTCTGTGATCCTGAAGCGGTTGTCAATGCGCCATCCGATGACCCATGCGATATCATTTCCCGAACAAAGGACACAGACCTCATTTTTATCGCATCCGGGAACTTTCTGATCGATAAGAAAATCGCTGATTTTCTTGAAACTCTTCATGCCAAGGGGCACGAACTTATCCCCTGGTTTCCACGTCCTTACTTCCAAGGGGAACTGCAGTTTACCGGCATCCAGCGCAGCTAAATCCGGATCCCCGGGTATTACAAAACCGGGAGTCCTTTCAACCTGTTCCACACCCAGCTTAGCCAGTGTAACCTGATCGGCCAGCTCCCTGATGACCAGTTCTTCCCTGTCAATCCAGAGTACGTGAGACTGAGACAGGAATTTTTTCCCACTCTGACCTTCCATGGAAAGGGCAATTCCACGTATCTGCGAAGAGTTGAATCCATAAGGCGAGAGTAGCTGAAACAACCAGTAATCCACATTTCCCCCGCGTTTCAGGCAGGGGATGGAAAAACCCCTTGCGGTTGCACAGGTCTCACGTTTTTCTGAGTTCAGCGAATCCAGCAGCAACAGCGCATGCGAGAGGTTGTCTGCGTTCTTTCCCATGCGTTGTACCACATTGGGTGTAATCTGTTCCAGTACGGGTATCACCAGGTGGCGGATCCTGTTGCGGGCGTAAATGGTTTCCAGGTTGGTTGAGTCTGTTCTGTAGGCTATTTCATTTTCGCGGGCATATTCCATAATACCGGTGCGGGGCACTTCAAGCAAAGGCCTTATAACCTTACCGTTCTGTTCTCTCATGCTGCAAAGCCCCCGTAGCCCGGTTCCCCTGGTCAGGTTCAACAGCATGGTCTCTGCCCTGTCATTAGCATTGTGAGCTACCGCAATAAAAGAAAATCCGTTTTCACGGCACAGCGACTCAAACCAGTCATAACGCAGTTCCCTGGCCGCCATTTCTGTGGATATCCCCTTTTCCCCTGCATATTCAAGAGTCTGGACTTTTTTGACATAAAACGGGAACCCGTTCCTGCGGGACCATGCTTCAACAAACTCCTGATCACCGTCACTTTCTGCCTGGCGCAGCGAAAAATTCATGTGAGCCACAGCGACTTTCCTGCGTAGTGGTTTTCCCGGCCCGTATCCCAGCCATTTTACAAATAAATGGGCCATTACCATAGAATCAACGCCTCCGCTGAGTGCCAGCAGGATCCCTTCGGAGGACCCGTCCAGCAACCTTCCGGCTGCCGCCCTGAAAGTATGTTCAACCGCCCTCAATGGCTATTTGTTTTAACTAAATGGCTATTTATTTGATATGGTATAGGAAAGCCCTATGGACAACACTTCCCGGAACTGCACCCTCGGGGCCTTGACACCGAATTTATCGGCAATCTGGATGTTGTCGTCGTATATCAGGTTGGTACGGATATTGGCACTCATGAATTTGTTTACCTTCATGGAAATGGAAAGATCCCAGTTTACCTGGATATTCTGAGGTTTGTTGAGATAATCCGAAAAAAGGATAAGCTCCGTATCGATCTTGACATTTTTGAACACTTCTTTGTCAAGCTTTACTTTTAACTGGGCTCCAAACTCTTTACGTACTTTTTCATCGGGTTTGTTCCCGTAACTTCCCCGCAATTCCGGTACAGTTACTACAACAATACCTCCGGTCAATGGAGCAAATGTCACCGACAGCCATGTAAAAGGTTTGTAATCTATACCCAGGGCCAGTGTAGAATAAAGGGGCGCGGCAAACTGTGAAACCTGTGTTGTGTCAGTTTTGGCATATTTATACCCTTTTGCCATTTGTGTTTTTATACCGAATGCTGCTGAGAAATAGAGCTTCTCCGTAGCTTTGTAACCAAATTTTGAATCCAGCAACAACCTGTCATCTGTTTTCTTGAGAATATCCCCAAACATTTTAACAAATCCGTACCCTACCTGGAAACGATTCTGGAACAGGATTTTATCCTTTTCATAATTGGCCTTGGCATCTACATACCCTCCCAGGGCAATTGAACTGTTTCCTCCTGCAGCCCAGTTGGTAAGCGATGTCTGTGAAAAGTTCAATTGGGAAAGTAAGGAATTGGTCCAGAATGTTGGCTTTTTGGGCGGGGGCATACTGGCCAGGGCTGCCTGGCGGCTCTCTTCAACAAAACGGGCTATCAGTATTGAATCTTCAACAGCCCTTTGCCTGGCCGAATCCACCCTGGCGGTCAGCCTGGAAACCATTCTTGTCAATTCTTCATAGGTGGGAACCTTTACGGTATCCTTTCCCAAAGAATCAATCCTTACCTTTTCCTGAGCGCTGGAAATACCTGCTGTAAGCATGATGGCAACAGCAAGAAATGCAATTTTTTTCATAAAAATAAGGTTTTTTACTCCTGGCCGGCTTTAACGTCATCGGCACAAAAATCAAAACCCAGACGTTTGCCTGTCTGCATTTTAGCACTGTCAATCTTGGCGTTCATCTGTTCTACAGTGGCCAGGGCGACTGTTTCATAAGGAGGGGCGAGCAGATCAAATGAAAGGCTATATAAAACGGCTGTTTCCACTATGTTCACAACGGCTGCCTTGTCTATCGTCCGTTTGCCGAAATCCGACAAGTCCCTTGTCTGCTGCCGCTTGCCTTCAGTGAAATAACTCTTGTCCTTGTTAATAAAGATCCGGGCCACCAGGTAGCCCAAGTCATCCTTCCTGTTGTATTTAAATGAATCCGTAAGGAAATTGTATACAGATATCATCCCGCAATATGTAGAAAAAGGTTCTTTTTTTACATAATCCTTTTTCCAGACGGGATGATCCCTGTCAAACTGAAATACATCTGTGTGCATACTGAATAAAAGTATATCATCTGCAAATTTCAGTTCGGCCTCAAATTTGCCCCTGTCGCGGTATTCAAAACGGACACGGCGGTTTTCGCCGTCTTCCAGAAGTTCGTTCACGTCATTGCTCATCTCGTGCAACACTTCCTTTGTAAGATTGAACACCTCCAGGGTTTGCAAAAACACTTGGTTTTTTAATTGAGACTTTTCGTTCAGTCCCTGGATGATCTGCTTTCTTGCAGCGCGTATTTCTGAGTTGGTCATAATTATTTTAATAAGCTCTGGCAAATACGACCCTTTGGGGTGAAGGTTTTCCGGTAACCATGCATTTGCCTGGCCGGGGGTCTTCCCCCTCCGGAATGAGCCGTATGGTAGCCTTGGTTTCTTCTTTGATCTTTGCCTCGGTTTCGGCAGTCCCATCCCAATGACAGAGAAAGAATCCCCCTTCTTCAATGCGCTCACGGAATTCATCGTAGCTGTCAACTTCAAAGGTGTTCCTGGCCCTGAAATCAAGCGCTTTCCTGTAAATATTCCCCTGAATATCCCGCATTAGCTGTGGTATGTATTCTTCAATTCTTTCCAGGGGAATAATTTGCTTTTCCAATGTGTCGCGGCGGGCTACCTCAACGGTACCTGCCGACAGATCTCTGGGGCCAACGGCAATACGGACAGGAACACCTTTGACCTCCCATTCGGAAAACTTATATCCGGACCGGACATTGTCCCTGTCATCCAGTTTAACAGATACTCCCAGGGCCTGAAGACGGGCACTGATGGTTTGAAGATGCGTACAGATAGCCGTCCTTTCATCTTCTCCTTTATAAATGGGACCAGAACAATGCTTATGGGAGCCAGCGCAGGAGGCAGGATCAGACCGTGGTTGTCCGAATGAGCCATGATCAGGGCTCCCATCAGCCGGGTAGATACACCCCAGCTGGTTGCCCAGACGTATTCAAGCTGGCCATCCCTGTTGGCAAATTGTACGTCAAAGGCCTTGGCAAAATTTTGTCCCAAAAAATGGGATGTGCCTGCCTGCAATGCCTTCCCATCCTGCATTAAAGCCTCAATGCAAAGTGTGTCAACGGCTCCGGCAAAACGTTCACTGGCTGTTTTGGGCCCGGTCCAAACAGGAAGAGCCATTACATCTTTGGCAAAAGAAGCGTATAAATTAATCATCCGGCGTGCCTCTTCCACAGCTTCCTCTCTGGTGGCGTGTGCCGTATGGCCTTCCTGCCACAAAAATTCTGTTGTACGCAAAAAAAGCCTTGTCCGCATCTCCCAGCGGACAACGTTGGCCCACTGGTTGCAGAGAATGGGCAGGTCCCTGTAGGATTTGATCCAGTTTTTGTATGTGTTCCAAATGATTGTCTCGCTTGTGGGACGGACCACCAGTTCCTCGTCCAGACGGGCTTCGGGATCCACCACAAGTCCCTTTCCGCCCGGATCGGCCATCAGACGGTGATGGGTGACCACGGCACATTCTTTTGCAAATCCTTCCACGTGCTCGGCTTCCCTGCTTAAAAACGACTTGGGTATAAACAGGGGGAAATAGGCATTGACATGGCCTGTTTCCTTAAAGCGGCGGTCAAGTTCGGCCTGCATTTTCTCCCATATGGCATATCCATAAGGTTTAATCACCATACAACCTCTAACAGCCGAATTTTCAGCCAGTTCCGATTTAATTACCAGGTTGTTATACCATTCCGAATAATTTTCATCCCTGTTCCTTATCTCTTTTGCCATGCCACCTTGGATTTATTGGTACAAAATTTGTTTGTTTTATTATTGTTTTTTTGTATATTTGGTGCAAAAGTACATAATTTGCCACAATAAATAATTAGGAGGTGCAAAATGAAAAAGTTTTTTCCCTATCTGATGCTGATCACAGGACTGTTTGCAGTTTCTTGCGGATCAGGATATCAAGTAGCATCCTCCAGATACGACGATGCTACCTACTTCAGACCGGACGTTACCGCCCGGGTCCACATGCTTGCTACTGCCCAGGAGGCAGAAGCATTGATAAATGAAACCATAATAAATGCTGAAAAGGAAGGGGTTAAAGTCGAGACCGTATATACAGATCCCCAGGGTGTTGCCAATATTGACGTTGAACCTGGAACTACATATCTTGTCATGAACTCCCAGGACGATTCCTACGAACGAAAGCTGGAGATGTTCAGCGATGACCCGGATGACAGTTTTTCCCTGACCATCAACATGAGTTTTGATTATGGCGACTGGTGGGGCTATCCCTTCTATGATAACTACTGGTACGGCGGGTGGAACAGACACAGGTACTGGTATATGCCCATGTCTTACTGGGATAGCTGGTATTGGTACCCGCGCACCTGGTACAGCGATTTCTGGTATAATGACTATTTCTACAACTACTGGTACTATCCTTCATGGTATCACATGTGGTCATACTCCGGAATATGGGGCATGTATCCCTATGGGCATCATCATGACCCTCATTACTTGAAGTACTGGGGTTTCAGAAACGAACGGCGGGACAACAGGAACGAAAGACGGGATAACAGTAACAACAGAAGGCAGGATTTAGTCCGTAACGCACCCGGTGCTTCATCTGCCGGTTCAATTCGTTCGGGAGGTTCCTACACCAGGACCAATCCAAAGATCGAACAGGTCTCGGGGAACAGGAATCAGAGGACAAGAGACATCGTGGACAACAAGGTTGACAATAAAACTGAAATTACCTCAGAAAGCGGTACCACCAATTACAGGAGGGTGACCGGGACCACCGGTTCTTCTGCCGTATACAGGGACCCTGCTTCCACAACAAGAGCACGTACAGAGGGAACCCAAAGTGATAACACTTTCTACCGCAGATCGTCCAACCTGTCTCAGGGAACCCGTGAGAATACCCGTTCAGAATCTACTGCCACAACTACCAACCCGGGCAGCAGCCGCAGTTTTTACAGAGGCACTCAGAGGCCTTCAACTACTGTTAATCCGGGCAGTACCGGAAGCTCACGTTCAGTCCGCTCCTCATCCGGCAGCACTTCAGGCAGCCGTTCCACGGGAAGCTATAACAGCGGCTCTTCTTACAGGAGCAGTTCTTCCTCTTCTGCCACCAGAAGCAGCAGCATGGGCAGTTCCGTAAGTTCAGGTGCTTCCAGGAGCAGCAGCTCGGGCAGTACAGGCGGAGGCGGTGGTGCCTCACGTTCCGGTTCCGGCGGCTCGTACCGCAGATAGCCGGCACATAGATTAACATAATATATGATCCCAAAACAATGAAAAAGCTCTTTTTCCTGATCGCTTTTGTAATTCCTTTTACCCTTGCAGGACAAAATGCCTGGGATGCCTTGCGTTATTCCCAAATTAATTACCAGGGTACTGCCCGTTCTCTTGCATTGGGCAATGCCGTAACGGCACTGGGTGGCGATTTTGGTTCCATAACCCTGAATCCTGCCGCTTCTGCCGTATATCCCTATTCTGAGATTTCCATTACCCCTTCCCTGGTTACTGCGTTTTCGGAAGTGGATTACTTCAGCCAAAGGACGAATGACCGTAATACCCGTCCTGGATTGTCCAGCCTTGGATACACCGGATCATGGAACACCTCCAACGGCTCG
>Ga0116160_1000725_pt1 | contig 37412 bp, 29 predicted proteins | sample AD_JPNAS2_MetaG_FD_89879 | JGI IMG/M metagenome (GOLD analysis project Ga0116160, IMG submission 89879) | Active sludge microbial communities of municipal wastewater-treating anaerobic digesters from Japan - AD_JPNAS2_MetaG | ecosystem: Engineered > Bioreactor > Anaerobic > Digestate | place...
AATCGCATCTTCCGGATCTCCTGTAGCATCTCCGTCCGTCTCATCCGTCACCTCCATCCAGGTAACTTAGCAACCGGACAGTTTATGTGCTACAAAACCGGACAAATCATTTGCTTCTTACAGGGCATTTCCCGCCATCTGGAGGAATTCCTCCATGAAAAACTTCCGGATCATCTCGTAGATCTGAAAACAAACATACAGGCCTCACGTAAATATCTTACCTATGTCAATAATGGAGGACTGATCATCCGCGATGTAACATCGGGAATCCGGGATTACGTGAAACAGGACCATTCCCTGAACAGTTTTGAAATCCGGCCGGCCATCCGCGGGGCCGTGTCTCTCTCCAAGGGACAATACAAACCCATGGCACAGGATCAGGGTAAAACCGTCTCTGTGGAAATATGCGATGCTTCACCATCAGCCACGGTTTTTGGCAATGCAGGAGAATTCATGGGAATTGTTGTGAATCTGATCAACAACGCAGTTGCCGAATTTCCCCGGGGCTGCACAAACCTTATCTGCATATCCTGGGAAAAAGAGAAAAACGTGAACTCCGAGGATGTTATCCGCCTGCGCGTCTCAAACGACGGTCCGCCGGTGCCGGACCACATCCTGACTCATCTGTTCAATGAAAAAGTGCGATCCACCCATGGTGGAAGCGGGATCGGCCTGCTGGCCGTCAAGAGCACCCTGGACCGTTTCGGAGCACGCATCCGCTACACCAACGATTTCACCCCCCCGCAAAAGAACGGCGATCCGGCCTCGAAAATCAACAGAGAAAAGACCTGGACAACTTTTGAAATGGACCTGCTCGTGTCGGATGCAAAGGAGGAAACTTTCAGGCTCCCGAAAGATCCGCCGGATCCGCGAAAGCTCCTTGTCGTGGATGATGAGAAATACATGCTTGATATTATGGAAAAATACGCGGAAAACCTCGGGCACACTACGGTCTTATTCAATGATCCGAAGGACGCCCTTCAGTGGTATACGAACCACAGCGATGAAGTGGACATCATCATTTCCGATCAGTGCATGCCGGATATGAACGGCTGCCAGCTGATATCCAACATGAAGCAGTGCAACCAGGATAAGACATTTATCATCATGACAGGACATGGTCAATTGACCCTGACCCGCAAAGACACAAAAGACGTTCACCTGCTGGTGAGAAAACCATTTGATCAAAAACAGTTTTGCCTTGCCATCGAAGATGCCGTGGAAGAACGAAACAAAACCGTCAGCCGCGAATCCGATTCAACCCGCCAAAATCCTGTCCGGGACTTTACCTGAACACTCATACGCCCGGCCAGGCATTTTCCCCGCGTGATCCATTTTCTGATCAATACAAAACAAAAAGTGGCATCAAACCCCTCCTGTTTTGTCTTCCCGGACCATTCTATCGCGTTTATGATAATATTGCAGCACCGCCGCCATGGATCGGGCGGCTCGTTCCGGATCCTGATAAACAGGAACACCCCGATCGATCAGGTATCGAACCATGGTTTCCTGCAGGCTGCGGTAGGTAAAACCAACGATCGGTTTTCCGGGGTGGCGTTTGGTCAAACTGACAAAAGCCCTGGAATGCTCCTTAAGAAGTTTCTCCCGTTCCAGTGGGATTGATTCCTCTGGAACCCCCATTTCCTTTAAAATCCGGTCTGCGAAACTTCCGGGAGACAGTATATAAGCCAGAAGCATATCAGCATCTTTTTCCGACAACAGAACGTCGGGAATATCAAAGAAACTTTCTGCAAAATCTCTGTTGTACGTCAGATCAACCGGATTTGCTGTACTGGCTGTTCTGGGAATCATGGGCTTCAACTTATCTAATGTTTCCGGGGAAAGCTGCGGCAGGGCAAGGCCCGCTCGTCCGCAGGAATCGGCAGCCGTGGCCCCCGGACCTCCGGAGTGCGTTAGAATAATGACACGATTTCCCCCGGGCCGTGGAAGCGTACCCAGAGCAAGAGCATAATCAAAGAGCTCCGTGATCGTCGTCGCCCGAATGATACCACATTGGCGGAAGACACCGTCATAGATTTCATTGGGTCCTGACATGGAGCCTGTATGAGAAAGACCCGCCTGCCTGCCTGTTTCAGAACCGCCTACATAAAGAGCCACAACAGGCTTGTGGGGTGTAATCGCTTTCGCTACTTCTACAAACTTCCTGCCACGGGTTATTCCTTCAATGTATAGTGTAATCACCTTCGTGTTGGGACATGCACCCAGATATTCCAGGCAATCGACAATGTCAATATTGGCCTCATTCCCGACACTCAATGCCGAACTGAACCCCATCCCGTGGCGATGAAGATAATCAAACATCTGTGTAACAAAGCTGCCGCTTTGGGACGCCAGCCCCACAAAACCGGGAGGACCCTCCGCAGTGATGGTCGTAGGATTCAGTTTTTGGTGCATGTTGGCAACGCCGAGGCAGTTCGGTCCGAGAAAACGGATGCCATAACGATTGGCAATCGTTTCCAGTTCCTGTTGGATGGCGATGCCTTCGGGGCCGGCTTCCCGGAACCCCCCCGACACCACAATGGCATGACGGATGCCCTTCTTCCCGCAATCCTCCATGGTCGGGCAGACAATGTCCGTGGGCAAAACGATGATCGCCAGGTCCGGAACTTCCGGAAGATCCATCACGCTGGAATAAGCCTTTAAACCGCGAACCTCTTTTTCTTCCCTGTGGATTGGGTATATTTCCCCTTCGTAACCAAGGGCCTGCACCGATGAAAGCATCATGGAACCCATTCGCAAAAAATTATTGGACGCACCGAAAAAAGCAATACTTCTTGGATTGACAATGGAATAAAGCGGGCTTTCCTGAATCGAATGAATCATTTGACCTTCCTTGTGATAAAAATGCAGGGGGGGTGCGCTTCGCCCCCCCCTGCATCATGATCATTGAATCGATTTTGAGGGTTAATTTATTTTTTTCCTGCCGGTTTTGGCGCGGATGCCTCCCCGGACGGTTTCACATCCAGCAGTTCAATTTCAAACACCAGTGCTGCGCCTCCGGGAATTACGGGCGGACGCCCTTTATCGCCATAGGCAATTTCAGCAGGACACACCAGCTTCGATTTGCCTCCCACTTTCATCATGGCAACCCCTTCCGCCCAGCAGGGGAATACCTGTCCCAGCGGTAATTCCGCGGGTTGGCCCCGTTTGATGGAACTGTCAAATTCTTTCCCGTCAATCAGCTTGCCCACATAATGGACTTTTACGACATCCGTGGCTTTCGGCTGTGCGCCTGTTCCAGCTTTTATCTCGGTGTAAATCAGACCGGTCGTGGTTTTTTTCGCGCCTTTCTCGGCGGCGGCTTTTTCCAGAAATGCCTTGGACTTCGCTTTTTGTTTTTCCGTGGCTTTTTTCATGCGCGACTCTATCATTTCCGCAAGTTTCTGCATGTTATCTTCCGGCTCCGCAACCAGCTTCTTGCCGGCAGATGCATCGGACATCCCCATCTGAACATATTTCATTTCCTCGGGAGACATGTCAAAAACCGACAACTGTTTATTGAGATGGGCACCCAGTGCATAGAATGCTTTCTGCTCCTCTGTTTTCGGCGGCTCTGGAGAGCAACCCCAAAGACCGATAAGAACAACAAAAATAAATATCATTGATTTACGCATAAAATATTCCTTTCTTTTCCTGTTTATTTTAAAGTGCTTTCTATCTTTCAGCAAAAAGCCTGATCCTGTTCACTTGCTTTATGATTTTTTCGCGTGACCCCCACAAATGCAGGCACGGCAAAGCTAATTTTCTAACCGAAACCGGGAAGATCTGTTCTAAGAATCGTTTCATCGAGCATCTGCACAACCACTTCATCCCCTTTTTTTACGGAGGAAACATTTTCATCCAGAACCATAAAAGCATTGGCCTCCACCATGGACTTCAGAATACCGGACCCCTGCTCACCGGTCAGGTAAACGACATAACGATCCTTTTCTTTTTTAACCACCCCGCGCATAAAATGTTTGAAACCGGTTTCCTTCCGGATGCTCTGAGCGCTCACCGCCTTGAAGATCTGACGGAAAATTTGTGTGTGTCCCTGCATCTTCAAAAGGTAGGGACGGACCAGCTGTTCAAACGAAACCATGACGGCAACAGGATTGCCGGGCAAACCGAAAAGCGGAACACCGTTTACGGATCCAAAGGCCATTGGTTTACCCGGACGCATGGCCACCTTCCAAAAATGCATGGCATTGCCCAAATCCGCCATCACGTCTTTCACGAAATCGTAATCGCCGACCGAGACGCCGCCGGAAGAGAGAACCACGTCGGCCCGACCCGCAACCTGAAATTTTTCCGCCAGATCAGACCTGCTGTCACGACCGATACCCAACAGAATCGGGACACCACCGCATTCCCGAACCTGGGCTGCAAGAGAATAGCTGTTGGAATTGACAATTTTCCCCGGAGGTGGGTCCGTCTCCAGTTCGACCAGTTCATCGCCGGTGCAAAGAATCGCTACCCGGGGTTTCTGATAAACCGTGACAAACGCCTTTCCCAACGCGGCAAGCATACCGATGTGCCCAGGACGCAAAACGCTGCCCTTTTGAATAACAAGTTCACCTTTTTTAACATCTTCACCGGCAAAACGGACTTCAACGCCCTGAAGCACCGGGGTCTTGATCATGACGGTTTTGTCTTTTTCTTCCGCTTCTTCCCTAAGAACCACTGCGTCCGCGCCTTTGGGAATCATGGCACCGGTCATTATGCGGGCTGCCTGGCCTTTGTTCACTGTTTTACGGGGAAGACTGCCCGCTGCAATGGTTTCAATCACCTTTAGTTCCAAAGGGTTTCGGCTGTTCGCTCCTTTTGTATCACTTGAGCGAACAGCATAGCCGTCCTTCGCTGAATTCGGCGCAGGGGGAATATCACGCTGCGCAATAACATCTTCTCCCATCACCCTGCCTGAAGCTTCCAGAATATTGACTTTTTCGAATCCCAGCGGGCGACAATCTGCAAGAATGGTTTCAAGCGCCTTTTCCACGGAAATCATGATATTTTCTCCATCCATTTTAACTTGTGCACCTTATCAAAGACTTTTTGCTTGTCAATTAAAAAAAGGGGCAAGGCCCCTTGATCCTCGATCCTTTCTTCCCCTTGAATTAAGCGGACTTTTGCGATAGGGAGAATGCAATTGAATAAAAGGAAACGATTGATGACTTCCCAACAGAGAAAAATTCGTAAAATGCTGGCCGATAAAGAGGGGATTTTACTGGTTCACTTCTATGCCAGGCCGGAAATTCAGGAAATAGCCGATGTCCTTGGCGATTCGCTTTTGCTTGCCCAGTCGGCAGCAAGCTCGGATGCGAAAGTCATCGTCTTCGCGGGCGTTCATTTTATGGCGCAAAGCGCAGCCATGCTCTCACCTCAAAAAACCATTCTTTTGCCGCGCGTAGACGCCGGATGCCCCCTGGCTGATATGGCCGACGCTGCTTCGGTCAAAAAAATGAAAATGGAAGAACCCGATGCTGTTTTTATGGCCTACGTCAATTCCACCGCGGAAGTGAAAGCCGAAAGCGACATCTGCTGCACATCGTCCAACGCGCTTAAAATTATCAAGACATTGCCACCGGCAAAAAAGGTCGTCATGCTGCCTGACGGCAACCTGGCGAGGCATGTGGCATCCGTCACCGGCAGACAGATCATTGCCTGGAAAGGCTGCTGCCCGATTCATCAGGCGCTGACCGTCGAGGAAGTCAGGGAATGCAAACAGAAATACCCGCAGGCACCTTTTGCGGCACACCCGGAATGCCGTCAGGAAGTGCTGGCCCTCGCCGATTTTGTCGGCAGCACATCGGCAATTATCCGTTTTGCCCGTGAAACGAACGCAAACCAAATCATCATCGGAACAGAGGAAGGCATTCTGACCGAACTGCAAAAACAAAATCCTGGAAAAATCTTCATCCCCGCATCTCCCTCTCTGGTTTGCATCGATATGAAAAAAATAACCCTGGACGACATTGAACGGTCATTGGAAACCATGCAGCCGGTGATCACCGTTCCCCGCGACATCGGTAAGGCCGCGAAAAATGCTTTGGACAGAATGCTTACGGCATCTTAATCGGCCGTTTTAGCCGTTTGGATTGACTTCATTGAGAAAAATCATTGATAAGAAAATGCTTCGTACGGCCCCTCCCGTGCGCGAGCTTCTGGAACTGCTCGAAAAAGAAACACGTATCATCGATGTTCACGGTCTTACGGATGCCGCCCGTGCTTTTCTGACAGCCGTTATCTTTGACCATCTGGCCGACCCCATCACCATCGTTTGCCCCACAGCCAAAGAGGCTACCGATTTCGCACGTAACCTCACACTCTTTCTGGGTGAAGAGCCCGTTCTACATTACCCCCCGCTGGATTTTCTTTCCATTGACATGTTCGCCCTTCAGCGTGAAGAAGAACTCGCCAGGCTCAACGTGCTGACAAGGCTGCAGGTGGACAGCCGTAAAATCATTGTCACCTGCTTTGCCGCCTGCATGCAGAAAGTGATGCCCTTTTCGGAATTTCAGCATTATCTGAAAATCATTTCGACAGGGGATATCCTGCTGATGGAAGAGTTTCCCGCCAGGCTCTCGGCCGGCGGATATCAGAGAGTTTCTCTGGTGGAAGAACGGGGAGAATACAGCCTGCGAGGCAATATTCTCGATGTATTCCCGCCCAGTGAGCCCGAACCGCTGCGTCTGGAAATGGCCGGTGACGAAATCGAATCAATCCGCCGTTTTGACTGCACAACACAGCGTTCGGGAGGGAAAATTGACGCCTTTATGCTCGGACCGGCAAGTGAAATTCTGATCGACGAAACAAGACGAAACCTTGCCATTGGCAATATCAAACGGCGGGCCGATGATCTGGATCTTTCGCGGGATCTTCGCAGCAGACTTACAGAGACGCTCAGACAACAATCCGCTTCATCCGTCAACCCGATTTTTCTGCCCCTGTTCTACGAAGACCAGGGTGAACCGAACATTCCTGAACCACAAAAACTCTCCAGTATTTTTGACTACCTGCCAAACAACACCCGGTTCATTCTCAACGATGTACTGGCGATAAGACAGGCCGCACAAGCCACCGAAGCCAGTATGGACAGGTTGCTTTACAAGGCAAAGACTGGCGGGAAATTTTATTTGGAAAGTGATGGCGTTTACCTGGATTCAGAAACGCTTTGGGCCAAACTGGCCGGATTCAGGCAGGTCCGCCTTTCCGGTCTGATGCTGGACAGCAACGATCAGCAGAATCCATCCGTAACGATTCAGGCCCCCCGGGAGATGATGGCCACCGAACCGCTGGCCGGTGAAGTGAAGGAAGAGGCGCTTCTTCGCAATACAGCGAATAAAATCAAGCAGTGGTTGTCCGGACAAATGACAGTTTTCCTTTTTTCTCCAACACCGGAAGACAATCTCCGGATCGCACATCTGTTCGCGGGCTATGATCTGCATGTGCAGATTCTGCCTTCCGGAACGCCTCTTCTGGAAACCATCCGTAACCTGGGCGACGATTCGGGGCTCTTTCTGCTGGAAGGGAAAATATCGGGCAGTTTTGTGCTGGAAGCCATGAGATTTGCTTTTATCAGCGGAGAGGAAATTTTTGTCAAAAAGACTTCCCGCGGCAGGATCCGGCCGGTCCGGGAAGGCTATTTTTTAAAGTCCTTTGGCGATCTCAAAGAGGGAGACTTTGTTGTCCATACGGATTTCGGGATCGGAATTTATCGCGGCCTGCGGAAAATCACTGTGGGCATTATTGAAAACGATTTTCTGGTGATCGAGTATGCAGAGGGAGACAAACTCTACCTGCCGGTGAACTCCCTTGAAAAAATCCAGCGCTATCTTGGACCGGACGGCTATCAACCGAAAATTGAAAAGATGGGTGGAACATCATGGGACGCCGTCAAGGAACGGGTTAAAAAATCCATGCGTGATGTAGCCGAGGAGCTGACGGCCATCTACGCGGCAAGAGAGGCGATGGAACGAAAATCTTTTGCTCCGCCGGACCGCATCTACGAGGAATTCTGTTCGACCTTTCCGTTTGAAGAAACCCCCGATCAGGCCAGGGCCATTGAAGATATCCATGAAGACATGGATAATGTCAAACCTATGGACCGGCTGATCTGCGGGGACGCGGGCTTCGGCAAAACGGAAGTCGCCCTGCGTGCCGCGTTCCGCGCAGTCATGGACGGCAGACAGGCGGCTCTTCTGGCGCCGACAACCATTCTCGCCGAGCAGCACTATGCGACCTTCTCGGAGCGTCTGGCCGATTTCCCGATCCGCGTCGACGTGCTGAACCGTTTTAAGAGTTCCACCCAAACCAAAAAAACCCTGACAGAACTGCGCCTCGGGAAACTGGATATCGTCATCGGAACGCATCGCCTGCTGCAAAAAGACGTGGATTTTAAGAATCTGGGGCTGGTCATTATTGATGAAGAACAGCGATTCGGTGTGCAGCACAAGGAGAAGCTCAAAAAGATGCGGACCCTGGTGGATGTCCTGACACTTTCGGCCACGCCGATCCCGCGCACGCTGCATCTTTCGCTGGTCGGCATCCGGGATTTGTCCATTATCAACACCCCGCCCCGGGAGCGTCAGCCGATTAAAACTTATGTTCTGGAATTTGATGAAGATACGATCGGGGCGGCCATCGAAGCAGAAATGGCAAGGGGCGGCCAGGTGTTTTTTGTCCACGACCGGGTGAGATCGATCTATTCCATCGCCCATCTGGTACAGCGACTGGTCGGCAAGGCCAGGGTCGGCGTGGTACACGGCCAGATGAAACCGGCAGAAATTGAAAAAACCATGGCACAGTTTATCCGGCATGAATTTGATGTACTGGTCTGCACGACGATTATCGGATCGGGCCTGGATATTCCCTCGGCAAATACCATCCTGATTAACCGTGCCGACCGATTCGGCCTGTCCCAACTTTACCAGATCCGCGGCCGTGTGGGACGGGGCAATCAGGAAGCCTGTGCTTACCTGCTCCTGCCAAAAGGGGCCCTCCTTTCGCGCGACGCGATGAAGCGCCTTCAATCGATCAAAGAATTTTCCGAACCGGGTTCCGGTTTCCGCATCGCTTATAATGACCTGGAAATCCGCGGAGGCGGTAACCTTCTGGGCCTGTCCCAGGCAGGACACATTTCCGCCATCGGTTATGAACTTTATACCGAACTGATGGAAAAGACCGTACGGGAAATCCAGGGGAAAACTCCGCCGGTTGAAGAACCCCTTCCGGAAATTCAAATGGGGATTTCCGCTTTTCTTCCTGAAAATTATGTCGAAGATGTTCACCAGAGGCTGATTTTATACAAAAGAATATCTCTCGCGGAAAACCCGGAAGAGCTCGACGAAATCCGGGGTGAACTTGCCGAATGCTATGGACCATTGCCGCAGGAAGCGGACAATCTTTTGCGTGTGATCAGTATCCGAAACAGGCTGAAGCCGTTATCCGCAAAAAAAATGGGATATGACGGCAAATATTTTTATCTGCATTTCCGGGAAACATCATCGATTGATCCAGCCAGGATCATCACTTTAACCCGCAAGAAAATCAAAGGCTTACGTTTTACGCCCGATTTCAGGCTGTTTATGCCGGCCCAGGCGGCAACTGCACCTGAAATACTGGATCAGGCTGAAGAGCTTTTAAAGATGCTTGCCCAATAATCATTATCGAGCTATACAAAGTTAAGAATAACATGAAACCTTCGATTATTACAAAGAATATGCAAAAACCTTCCATGTCCCTGGTTCTTCTGGGGATCGTGTGCCTCGTTGTTTCCTGCAGCAGGGATGATTTGTCCGATCGGGAATACATCGCCACGGTAAACGATGAAAAAATCTATTATGATGAATATCAAAAGCGGCTGAACACCCGGAAAAGCATTCTGCCGCCGGGAGCCCTGCCTGATTCTTTGAGTAAGCGGAGAATGCTCGAAGAAGAAATCCTGGAATCCATGATCACGGAGAAAATTATTCTTCAGAGGGCAGGCCAATTGAACCTGGCGGTAAGCAACACGGAACTGGAGCAGAAGGTGCTCGATCTCCGGAAAGATTACGGCGATCATTTTTTTGATTTTCTCATTGCACAAAATGTGCAATACAATGAGTGGCGTGAAGAAATTCAAAAAGAAATGCTGATGGACAAAGTGGTGGCCGCGGATGTAAACGCGTCCGTCCTTGTTTCGGAGGACGAAGCAAAAGATTACTTTCATAAAAATCCCGACCGATGCAAAGCTGAAGAGCGGGTCCGTGTGTCACAAGTTGTTGTCAGGAATCCGGAAAAGGCCCGTGCAATAAAAGCCCGATTGGAAAAAGGCGACGATTTTTCCAGCGTTGCGGTCCAGGAATCCATCGGCCCTGAGGCTTCACGCGGCGGTGATCTGGGTTTGATCACAAAACAGACTATGCCGGAACCGCTGGATGATACGATTTTTCATTTACCCGTGGGCATCATCAGCCCGATTGTGAAAAGCCTTTATGGATACCATATCTTCAAAGTAAGAGAGAAATATCCGGCCCGAACCCGGACTTTTGAAGAATGCAAGGAAGATATTCTTGCCGACATCCGGATTCATAAGGAAGATGCAGCATTTACAGCGTGGCTGGAAAAATTGAAACGCAAAGCTGTAATTAAAAAAGACACCAAAATATTCAAGGAAAAATTGCAGAATAAATAAATTTTCAGGGAGGAATCTGTGAAAGGAATTAAAATATATTTTATGACCATGCTGGCTGTATTGCTGGCATGCGGAAGTGTTGCCGCCGAATTGGAGGACAGAATCGTGGCCGTGGTGAACAGCGAGATCATCACGATGCGTGAACTGAATCAGTCATTTGAACCCTACGCGAAAGGAATTCAAACAACATACAAAGGCAACGATCTGGAGGGGGTCCTGGAGTATAATAAGAAAATTTTTCTGCAGCGTATGATCGATCAGATCCTGATTGAAAATGAAGCAAAAAAAGCAGGCAAAAACTTCACCACCATTAAAGATGAGGAAGTGATGGCCGTGATCATGGACATGCTAACCAAAAATAACATGTCTATGGACGCCTATTTAAAAAAACTGGCCTCAGAGGGGAAAACGCTTCGGGCCGTCAAGAAGGACATCTCCGAACAAATGCTGCGCATGAGGGTGCTCAGAAGCGAAGTACAATCCAAAATCGTAGTTACGGATGAAGAAATCGGCGAATACTACGACAAACACCGCAGTAACTACGAAGGGAAGGAAGCGGTCCACATCCGGCAGATTTTTCTTCCGGCACCGGTCAGCCAGGGACAAAAATCCCGTGAAAACGTCAGGGCACAGGCCAGACAACTGTATGAGCGCATTCTAAAAGGAGAATCCTTTGAAATGCTGGCATCCCAATATTCCAAAGAACCGGCTGCGGCACAGGGCGGAGATATCGGTTTTGTGGAAAGAGGCGCCATGATGCCAAATGTGGAAAAAGCCGCTTTTGAGATGCCCGTCGGACAGGTCAGCGACGTCATCGAAACAGAAATGGGTTTTCACATCGTGATGGTTGTCGACAAGCGTGGAGAGGGGCTGAAATCCACATCCGAAGTGCGCAATGAAATTAAAGCAAAAATCGAAAATGAAAAGGCATCCCAAAAATATGATGAATGGATTGAAGGCATCCGTAAAAAATCATTCATCGATATCAGGTATTAGCAGACAGCAAATCAATATATGGATTTTATAAAAATTAAGGGTGCATCGCAGCATAACCTTAAAAATATTCATCTGGACATTCCCCGGGACAAACTGGTGGTGATCACGGGCGTCTCCGGCTCCGGCAAATCTTCTCTGGCGTTTGACACCATTTACGCCGAAGGCCAGCGCCGGTATGTCGAGTCGCTTTCCACTTACGCGCGCCAGTTCATCGGTCAGATGGACAAGCCGGATGTAGAATCCATCGAAGGGCTTTCACCTGCGATTGCCATCGAACAACGCGCGGCCAGCCACAATCCCCGTTCCACCGTCGGCACCGTAACCGAAATTTACGATTATTTCCGCCTTCTCTACGCAGGAATAGGAATCTGCCATTGTTACAGCTGCGGCCGTGTCATCCAGTCACAAACGATCGACAGCATTGTACAAAATGTCCTGGCGTTGCCGGAAAACACACGATTCAGCGTTCTGGCGCCGCTGGTGAGGGGGAAAAAAGGCGAATTTGTAAAAGAATTGAAGAAGCTGCAGAAGGAAGGCTTTGCCCGTGTCCGCATCGACAAGGAAATCTACGATCTGTCGGAAGATATTGTTCTTGCCAAAACGAAGCGTCATGACATCGATTTGATTGTCGATCGCCTGGTGCTGAAGGACGGGATCCGAAAAAGACTTCGGGACTCCGTGGAAATAGCCGCGGCCAAAGGCGACGGACTTGTCAGGATTCTCTCAGCGGATGGAGTTGAAACGCTCTATTCCGAAAAATATTCCTGCCCGGATTGCGGAATCAGCATGGCCACACCCGTGCCCCGCGTTTTTTCGTTCAATAATCCCTACGGGGCCTGTCCGGAGTGCAACGGGCTGGGAACACGCATGCACTTCGCGGTTGATCTGGTCGTCCCCGACCCCGGACTTTCGCTTCGCGAGGGCGCCATTGCTCCGTGGGCCAACCGGAACTCCCTGCACTATTATAACATGCTGGATGCTCTGTCTTCACATTACAAATTCAACATCAACACACCCTTCAACAAACTTCCCGATACCATAAAAAATATTCTTCTTTACGGATCGGGAACGGAAGCCATCAAGTTCTATCATGACCATCCCGGCAAGCGCTTCTTCGCCCATCGACCCTTCGAAGGGGCGATCAGGCAATTGGAACGCCGATGGAGAGAAACATCGTCTAATGCTGTGCGCAACGATCTGGCGCGCTACATCGATTTGAGGGCATGTGAATCCTGCGGCGGAGCGCGACTGAAAAAAGAAAGCCTCGCCGTAACGGTGGGCGGCAAGAATATTTACGACCTGTGCCTGATGTCCATTCGAGATTGTTTTCATTTTTTTGAAACCCTGCATCTGTCTGAACAGGAAACGCTGATTGCCGAACGCGTTCTCAAGGAAATCAAGAGCAGACTTTCTTTTCTGCTGAACGTCGGAATGGACTATTTGAATCTGGCCCGCTCAACGTCCACCCTGTCAGGCGGAGAAAGTCAGCGTATCCGCCTGGCCACGCAAATCGGCTCCGGTCTGATGGGAGTTTTGTACGTATTGGACGAACCGACCGTCGGGCTTCATCAGAAAGATAACCTGCGGCTGATCGACACGCTCAAAAGACTGCGTGATATGGGGAACACCATCTTGGTGGTGGAGCATGACGCTGACATGATGATGTCCTGCGATCATATTATCGATATGGGACCGGGTGCAGGCACCCAGGGCGGTGAAATCATTTTTCAGGGAACTCCCGCCGAAGTGCTGCAAAGCGAAACATCGCTGACCGGAAAATTTTTGTCCGGCAAAGAATTTATTGCCCGTCCCGCCAACAGGCGATCCGGCAAAGGACGTCAAATCATCCTGGAGGGCGCATCGCAAAACAACCTCAAAGACATCGACATTAAGATCCCCTGCGGATTGCTGACTGCAGTGACCGGCGTTTCCGGTTCCGGAAAAAGCACGATGGTGATTGAAACACTCTACAAAGTCATGGCGCGAAGATTAAACCAGCATAGCGGCTCAATGGGAAAAATCAAGCGGGTCAGGGATATGGGAGATATCGAACGGGTCATTATGATTAACCAGCAGCCGATCGGCAGGACACCCCGTTCCAATCCCGTCACATACACCGGAATCTTTTCTTATATCCGTGATCTTTTCACAGGTCTGCCGGAATCCCGCATGCGCGGCTACAAACCGGGACGATTCAGTTTCAATGTGAAAGGGGGTCGCTGCGAAGCCTGCGAAGGAAACGGATTGATTAAAATCGAAATGCATTTTCTGCCGGATGTTTATGTAACCTGTGAAGCCTGCCACGGCAAACGCTTCAATTCGGACACACTGGACATCAGGTACAAAGACCGGAATATTGCCGAAGTGCTCGATATGACCGTCGATCAGGCCCTGGACTTTTTTTCCAATATTCCTGCACTGAAATCACATCTGCAGCTCCTTGTGGACGTTGGACTGGGGTATATCCGGCTGGGTCAGTCAGCCACGACCCTCTCCGGCGGTGAAGCGCAGCGCATTAAACTGGCGCGTGAGCTGGGCAAGCGCGTCAACAGCAACACCCTTTACATTCTGGATGAGCCGACCATCGGTCTGCATTTCGCAGACATTCAAAAACTGCTTGACGTGCTGATGCGTCTCGTGGACATGGGCAATACCATGGTCGTCATCGAGCACAACCTGGATATCATCAAATCCGCTGACCATATTATTGATCTGGGTCCTGAAGGTGGTCCCGGCGGAGGATGGATCATCACGTCGGGCACAGTGGAGGAGGTTGCCGAAAATGAGAAATCGTCAACCGGTCAGTTTTTAAGAAAAATTCTGGATGATAAAAAAATTGGTATTGCCTGATTTGAAAACCGCTAATGATGTTTTTCTGCTTTTTTTCTTTTATTGATTCTGTTATTCTTTTTATGTGGTCCAATGAAAAAATCCTGACAGACCGAAACCGATAACCTTTTATCCGATGTGTGAGCTGAACCGTATGAATTCATTGCCATTATCTCCATTAAAATATAAGCACTCCATCCTTGTCATCGATGACGAGGAAGCCATTTTAGACATCATGAAAATAACGCTGGCGAACCAGGGCTACGATCTGCACACGGCAAATTCCGCTGAAGAAGGCCTGAAAATTCTGAAAGAATCGCCGAACTTTTCCCTGATCATCTCCGACCAGATCATGCCGGGAATGCTTGGAGTGCAGTTTTTCGCGCAGGCCCGGGAAATCTGTCCTAACGCCATGCGCGTGCTTTTAACCGGTTATGCCGATATGGATGCAATCATCGAGGCGGTCAACAGCGGAGGTATTCACCTGTATATCACCAAACCATGGCGCAAGGACGAGTTGCTCTATTCCATCAACCAGATCCTTTCCAGGGCGGAGCTATTGATCGAAAACCAGCAGCTGACGGAATTGGTCAAAAAACAGAATGAGGCCCTGATGGAGCTCAACAAGAATCTGGAAGAAAAAGTCAGGATGAAAACCCTTCATTTGGAACAGAGCACCCGGGAGCTGAAAACCAGTTACGAAAGAATTCAGTTGATTTTGGAGGGCGCGGAGCTGGCCATGTCCAAGATTGTGGAAAGCCGCGATCCATACACAGCGGGGCACGAACAGCATGTCGCCAAAATCGCCTGCACCATTGCAAGAAATATGTCTCTGCCAAACATACAAATCGAAGCAATTCGGATTGCCGGATCTCTGCATGATATCGGCAAAATTGCCGTCCCTTCTGAAATTTTGACAAAACCGGGTCGTCTGAACAAACTGGAAATGGAAATGGTAAAGACTCACGCGCAAAATGCTTATGACATTCTCAAGACCATCGAGTTTCCCTACCCGATCGCAAAGATCATCCTGCAGCATCATGAAAGAATCGACGGCTCGGGTTATCCGCAGGGCCTCAAAGGAGAGGAAATCCTGCTGGAAGCCCGAATCATCGGAGTTGCCGATGTGATTGAGGCCATGTCTTCACACCGGCCTTACCGACCCACGCTCGGCATCGAATCAGCCATGGCTGAAATTACCAGAAACCGGGGCATTCTTTACGATGCGGATGTTGTTGACGTGTGCAGCCGCATTTATCAGGACCAGGGCCCGAAGGGCTTGCTGCAAATGTAACTCACGCGGCCCTTTATATCTCTTTAGCGGTAAAGGTTTTTTTCATTCATGAAGCGGATCACCTGTTCGGGAACCAGATATTGAACGGACAATCCCTGTTGAACATCTTGCCGGATTGCAGATGAAGAAATATCCAGAAATGTCGTTTTGCGAAAATAGATTCTGCTCCCCTGCGGCCCCTGAAAAAAGTCTTCCAAATCATGGTAAACATAGTTTACGGCAATGTCGTTTGGCAGAATACTCCCGAGCCCCCGGGTTTCATAACCCAGCCGGGTCATGACTACGAAATGACAAAGCGACAAAAGTTTTTCCCATTGATGCCAGGTAGTAATGGCGTCAAAGGCGTCTTGACCTGTAATAAAATACAAATCGATCTTCTCATCATGGGAATTTAAAAAATACCGGACGGTATCGATGGAATAGGATTTTCCGGGCCGCTGGTGCTCCACGTCCGAAACATCAAATCGTTCATTGTCTGAAACAGCCAGGCTGACCATCTGCAAACGATGTTCAAAAGTACTGATTACCCGTTCCGTTTTATGAGGAGGCAGAAAAGCGGGAATAAAAACAACACGCTCAAGGCCCAGCATTTCAAGCAGCTCCTGAGCGGCACGCAGATGGCCGAAGTGGATCGGGTCAAATGTGCCGCCGAAGAGCCCCCATTTCATTTGCGGACCTGGCCGTCGCCGTAAATGATAAACTTGGACGTGGTCAGTTCTTCAAGTCCCATGGGGCCGAACGCGTGCAGCTTGGTGGTTGAAATGCCTATTTCTGCTCCCAGTCCCAGTTCAAACCCGTCACTGAAGCGTGTGGAGGCGTTGACCAGAACCGTTGAAGAATTCACTTCGTTGAGAAAACGCTGTGAATTGGCGTAATCTTTGGTGATAATGGATTCGGTATGCATGGACCCGTACTTTTCGATATGCTCCACCGCCACGTCGATGGACGGAACAATGCGCACGGACAGAATCAGGTCCAGGTATTCCGAGTACCAGTCTTCTTCGGTTGCCGCATCAATATTTTTCAGATTCTTTCTCGTCTTCTCGCAACCCTTGATCAGAACGCCGGCTTTCTGGAGTTTTTCCGCGATTTTCGGTAAAAAAGCGGGGGCAATGTCCGCATGCACCAGCAGGGTTTCCATTGCGTTACAAACGCCGGGACGCTGAACTTTGGCATTGGTGCAAATGTTTATGGCCATGTTGATGTCCGCAGTGGCATCCACAAAAATATGACATACCCCTTTGTAATGTTTGATCACAGGAATCTTGGACTGTGCCACCACGGCCCGGATCAGTTCTTCGCCGCCCCGCGGAATAATCAGATCAATTTGCTCATCCAGCTGCAAAAGTGTTGTGACCGCTTCACGGTCGGTAAAGGGAATCACCTGAATGGCCTTGTCGGGAAGAGGACTTTCTCTAAGAACGTCCTGCAGGATGGAGGCGATGGCCAGATTGGAATGAATGGATTCCGAACCGCCGCGTAAGATTACCGCATTGCCTGATTTGATGCACAGGGCAGAGGCGTCCACGGTAACATTGGGACGCGATTCGTAGATAATACCAATCACTCCAAGAGGGATGCGCATCCGCCCGACTAAAAGACCATTGGGACGTCGCCACATGGATGTCACTTTGCCCACCGGATCAGGAAGCGCCGCAATTTCACGCAGCCCCTGCATCATAACCTTGAGGCTGTCATCTTTAATCGTCAGCCGGTCGATCATGGGCGCGGAAAGCCCTTTTTCTTTCGCACTGGTCAAATCCCGTTTGTTTTCGGAGAGAATAAAATCACGATGCCAACCGATCTCATCGGCCATCCGTAAGAGAGCTGCATTTTTTGCATTGGTAGAAACACGGGAAAGTCGATGAGAGGCGTCGAGAGCATCTTCAGCCATTTTTTTTACAGACTTGTGAATATCTATCATTCTTCATCTCCTTGATTTTATGAAATTGCTTGCAATTTCCGGGATTATTGATTAAAGCCGCTTCGACTCTGAACAAGAAGAACTGTTTGGACAATATGAACTTTATTCGTCAAACGGTTTGTATTATATTTACAAGACAAAATGATAAGTGTCAAGGTCTTTGCCCGGATAAAAATTCTATGAGCCGTTTGCATATTAAAGCAGGAGAGAAAGCTTATAAAATCATTAAAGATGGAGGATTTGATTTTAACGCGGTTTCCGCTTACTTCGGCGCGGCGGTAGGACCGCGTTGGCTCGTCGCCAGCGGATTTGACCTTGCCCTTCTTTCGCAAGGCCTCCTGGGAAAACGCAAACCTGTGAATTTAATCGGCTCGTCCGCAGGAGCCTGGCGTTTTGCCGCATGGATCCAGCCGCAGGCCGTCGAATCCTACCGAAAATTAATTTCTACCTACATTAAAGTAAATTATACCCGGCAAGACACACCCTCAACGATTCTGGAAAAGTTTAACCGGATCATCAATGAATACATCGAAAACGACGCGCTCCCTTTTGCCCTGAACAACAAACACTACCGCTTGTCGGTCATCACAGCCCGGTCACGGGGACTGGTTGCCTCGGAAAAACGCCTGCTACAGAAAAGCGCACTGGCGGCCTGCTATATCATGAACTTTTTCAACAGAGACCATCTTTATCATTTTGCCGACAGGGTTGTTTTTTACAATGGCTCCAAACCACCTTCTTTTTGTCTGCAGCCCCAATTCCGCGGAAGATATGTACAGATCAACGAAGTAAATTTCAAATACGCCGTGATGGCCTCCGGTGCGATCCCGCTGGTTGTTGCCGGCGTAAGAAATATTTTCGGGGCACCCCGCGGGGTATACCGCGACGGAGGCCTGATCGATTATCACCTGTCCCACCAATTTGCCGCGGGGGAAAATGAACTGGTGCTTTTTTTCCATCATCAGGAACGGATTATTCCCGGTTGGCTCGATAAAAAAATTGTCCGGCGCGCACCGGATGCGCAAACATTGAGCAATGTCGTCATGGTTTTCCCTTCCCAGAGTTTTGTGGAAAGGTTACCGGACGGGAAAGTCCCGGATCGTGATGACTTCGTGAATTATATTGACAACAGCAGCCGGCGGATTGAAAACTGGAACAGGGCGGTTGAATTATCCGCACCGCTGGGTGAAGATTTCCTGGAACTGGTCGCAAGCGGCCGGATCCGGGAGATGGTCGAAAAAATATGAGGTGCGAAAAGTCAAGTGTTAGGCGTGAAGCGTGAAATACATATTTTTTACTCCTCACGCCTCACTCCTGACGTGAGGTAAAATGATTATTCAATCCCTTCTCGATATTTATACGTCCTGCACGCTTTGTCCCCGAGCCTGCCGTGTGGACCGGACAAAAGGCGAACTGGGCTATTGTCGCCTGCCAGCCGACATCGTCATGGACTGCGCACTGGCCCATCAAGGGGAAGAGCCACCCCTTTCCGGAACACACGGGGCCGGAACCATTTTCCTGTCTTCGTGCAACCTGAGGTGCATCTATTGCCAGAACTATCAGATATCCCACAGTCTCCGGGGACAGAGCAAGACCGTACTGGAGCTGGCAAAAGTCATGCTCGATCTGCAGAAACGCGGCTGCCACAACGTCGAACCCGTTACCCCGACCCATCAGGCCCCTCTGATCATGGAGGCACTGTGCATGGCGCGCGCGCAAGGGCTTACCGTCCCGTTTGTCTATAATTGCGGCGGTTATGAAAATCCGGACGTTATCCGCCTTCTGGACGGCATGGTGGATATCTATCTGCCTGATTTTAAATACGGGCTGGAAGAAGACGGCCGGTTATTTTCCGACGCGGCCCAATACCCGAAGTACGCCATGGCATCCATACAGGAAATGGTCAGGCAGGTCGGGGACGACCTCAAATTGGAAAATGGTGTCGCTGTTAGCGGCATCATCATCCGTCATCTGGTTTTACCCGGAAGGCTTGAAAATTCCATGGCCGTTCTGAAACTTCTTAAAGAGCAATTGTCCACAAATGTTCCGGTTAGTCTCATGTCTCAATACACACCGATCAGTGCGGTAAAATCGCACCCGTTACTGGGGCGCAGAATTACCCGTAAGGAATACAAACATATTTTAGATTATGCTATAAATTTAGGTTTTGAAAATCTTTTTATTCAACAAGTCAGCGACAATGCCATGAATCCTGATTTTGACTCTAAAACCCCTTTTGAAAAATCGGGGAACACCGATGAACAATGACCTGAAAGAAATTTACAACCGCTTTGCCGAAAAATATAAACAAAATCGAGGCCTATTTGATATGTCAAACATCATCGCCGATTTTGCCGGCAGGTTGTCCAGGGTACCGGGCCATCTGCTGGATCTTGGGTGCGGAGCGGGAGAACCTTTTCCTGCGTACTTTATTGAACAGGGGTGGCAGGTAACAGGAGTTGATTTTTCTTCCCGGATGCTGGAGATGGCCCATCTTTACCAACCCGGCATGGAGACCATCCTCTCCGATATCTGCGAGGTTGATTTTCCCGATGAACAGTTTGATGCTGTTACCGCCATCTATTGCCTGTTTCACATCGAATATACAAAACACGCGGATATTTTTCGGAAAGTTTTCAGTTGGCTGAAACCCGGAGGCAGGTCGCTTTTTACTTATGCCACAAAGGAATACACGGGTTCAGAGATTTTTAACGGATACAAAGAATTTATGGGAGAACAGCTGTTCTACAGCCATACCACCCCCGATGATCTGTCCATGCTGTTAATGTCAACCGGTTTTACAATAGAATCCGCCAAATACCACGAAATCGGTGGCGAAACTTTTCTTTGGGTGATCATTGCCAAACCATAATAAGACCAAGCTGCATGCAAGGAATCAGTTTTGGCAAAGAGGAGGCAACGAGGCGTATTATTGACGCGTGACCTTTAGGTTATACCTCAAGGGAACCGACGCCGTGTGAGGGGGCACGTGACGATGCCAACAAAGCCAGCCAAAGACAGGATGCGCATTCCGCAATGAAGCGCAAAAAGAAACGAATCCTTCCTTAATGCCAGTTGCTACTCTGAAATTGGCAACTACATGCTGCCTGGTATCAGGGCATTTTAAAAATACTGACTCCGGATGGCGGCTGGAATTGAAATAAACCGGAGGAAAGCCCCCTATTCATTTTAATGCCAGAAAATTTCAATACTGTTGAATTCCCCATCATGTCATCAAAACTGACGCGAAGAATGTGAAAATTGTTTTTATCAACCGTCATCTGCAGGTATTGATAAGATGCCCCCTTTTCACGGGGATATAAAAGAAGCAGGTAGTTCCCGTTTTCATCCGTCGCACCGGAAGGATTATACTGAATTGTAAAATCCTCTTTCAATTTTCCCAGACCGGAAAGAAACTTGATCAAAGCCTCCGATTTAAAAATCTTTTCAGGATCCTGCGTGTAAACGGCCTTTTCATGTGGAAGATAAAGCCAGGCTTTCCGGGCATTCACAACAAGTTTTTTCGCTTTCGGCTTTTTATAATCCCAGAACATCTGCCTGGGATTTTTAAAGTAGACCATCCCCTCTTCCACCTCTGTTTTTCCGATAGACTTTACCGTGGTTTCCTGAACAAAAGTAGCTCGAAAGTCCCTCGTCTTTTCATAAAGTTGCTGAAGTTTTCTGACGGTTTCATGGATAGGAGGCTCTTCGGCAGCCAGGGAACCCGAAAACCCAAAAATCACAAAAAGAATTAACCCAATAATCGAAAAGACTGTCGGGGTCATCAATAACTTTTTTTTAATCAAACATCTGGAAGCAAGCTGTCGAGACATGAAATCAACACGATAATATCGCAACAACCCACCGGAGATTAACGACTGTATTGCAGCAACGGGATTAAGATTTTTCTTTGTCATTTTCTTTCAGAAAAAACTTTCGATTCAATAAAAAATGGCACAATTTTTCACACGGCGTTTATATCTTTTTGTTCAGGCCCCATAAGTGGTCATGATTAAAGGGTATATTTATAACTATCTGATATAATTAATTATTATAATTGCTCAAACCTTAAGCAATCAGGTCTAAAAGCGTGGCCGTTGCGGACTTACCGCATTTGTAAACATGGTTATCAACAGGCCTTTCCACAACGTTGTGGAATACAATTTCAAATGCCTGTGTCAAGGAGAAAATCACCGGAAACTTCGCTGGTTTTCCTGATGTGCCATCAGGCGATCTGCACACGCCAGCCAAAAGGATCTTCCGCGATTCCATATTGAATATGAAGAATTTCGCTATATAACCTGTCAGCAAGGGCACCGGTTCTTCCTTCGTTGATAATATACTCTCTGTTGCGGAAAAAGATCTGTCCGACCGGAGAAATGATTGCGGCCGTTCCCGATGCAAAAGCTTCCTTGAGGGTTCCATTTTCGATCTTCTCGATCACTTCATCTATGGCCAGCCGTCTTTCCGTTACCTTCACACCCAGATGAACGGCCAGTTTCAACACGGAATCCCGCGTCACACCCGGCAGAATAGTTCCCCCCAGGGGCGGCGTGATCAGCTCATCACCGATCACGAAAAAGATGTTGCTGGTGCCCACCTCTTCCACATACTTGTTTTCCTTTGCGTCCAGCCACAACACCTGCGTGTAACCCATGTCGCTGGCAATACGACTGGCATAAAGACTGGCGGCATAATTGCCCGCAGCTTTGATGTTCCCCGTACCGCCCGGAGCCGCGCGCACATACTCCTGGGAGACATAAATTTTTGTCGGGCCGAACCCGTGCGCGTAATATGCCCCCACCGGCCCCGCGATGATAAAGAACAGGTATTCACTGGAAGGATGCACGCCAAGGGCGGGTTCCGTGGCAATCATTGTTGGACGGATATAAAGGGAGGATCCCGGCTCCCGGGGAATCCATTCGTGCTCCAGCACCACAAATTGTTTCAGGGCATCAAAAAAAACTGTTTCGTCCATCTGGGCCATGCAAAGCCTTGCGGCGGAAACATTCATTCTTCTGATATTCTCCATCGGCCGGAAAAGATATATTTCGTCTTTTGGTCCCCGATAGGCCTTCAATCCTTCAAATATTTCCTGGCCGTAATGAAGACACATGGAGGTTGGATCAAGCTGCAAGAGCTGGTATGGCTCAATGACAGGGTTGTACCAGCCTTCTCCTTCTTTATATTTCATGGTAAACATGTGGTCGGTAAAATGTTTTCCAAAACCCAGTTTGCTTTGATCCGGTTTCGGTTTCAGGTATTTGGGCAGAACCTTCACAATTTTAATTTTCATAATTTCCTCTTCAACAAGACATTTTACGGAATATTGTAACAGTGAATTTTTATACCACTAAACGATCCTTCGATCAAGACTTCGATATTGAATTGCTTCGGCAATATGTGCGGGGCTGATTTGATCAGTGCCTTCCAGATCGGCAATGGTGCGGGACACCTTGAGGATGCGGTTCATGGCCCGCGCGGAAAAACCCATCTTTTCGATGGCCATTTCCATCAATTGATGAGATTCTTCATCAATAGTGCAAAAAGACCGGATTTGTTTTTCTTTCATGCGCGCATTGGAGAGAATGCCGGCGCCGTTGAAGCGCTGTTTTTGCCGTTCACGCGCCCTATCCACCCGTTTTTTTATTGCGGCGGATGATTCCCCCTCTTCTTTTCCCGTCAGATCCCGATATTTCACTGAAGGTACGGCGATATGCAAATCAATGCGATCGAGCAGCGGACCGGATATCTTTCCCTGATACCGGCTGATTTGCTGGGCGGAACAGCAGCAGCTTCGGACACGATCTCCGAAATATCCGCAGGGACACGGATTCATGGCTGCCACCAGCATGAACCTGGCCGGGAAACCTACAGTAACCGCCGATCGGGTAACCGTGATGGTTCCATCCTCCAGCGGCTGGCGAAGCGCTTCCAGCGCGTTTCTCTTGAATTCAGGCAGTTCGTCAAGAAAAAGGACGCCAAGATGAGCGAGGCTAATTTCCCCGGGATGCGGCATCTGTCCTCCACCAACCAGGCCTACGTCGGAAATCGTGTGATGCGGCGATCGAAAAGGCCGCGCAGCAATCAACGTTTCCCCTGAATTCAGAAGCCCCGCCACAGAAAAAACATTGGTGACTTCGATGGCCTCCTCAAAATGCAGATCGGGCAGTATCGTCGGTATCCGTCTGGCCAGCATGCTTTTGCCGGAACCCGGCGGGCCGATCATGAGCACATTGTGCGCGCCAGCCGCGGCAATCTCCAGCGCCCTGAGCGCCAGCTTTTGTCCTTTGATCTCTGAAAAATCGACATCGTAACGATGATTCTGCTGAAAAAGTCTTTTTGTGTCCGTTTGATGCGGCGCCACTATCTGTCTGCCCGCCAGAAACTCGACAACATCAGGTAGTGTTTTGAGCCCGTAAACATCGATGCCTTCAACCATTGCCGCCTCCGCGGCATTCTCATAAGGCACAAAAACCGATCGGGCGCCCAGCTCCCTTGCTTTAAAAGTAGCGGTCAAAACACCCCGTACACCCTTAATACTGCCATCCAGCGACAGTTCTCCCAGAAAAATGGATTTCAGAAGAGCCTCTTCTTCAATCATGTTTTCTGCAGCCAGAATCCCTACGGCAATCGGCAAGTCAAATCCCGTTCCTTCCTTGCGGATATCGGCTGGCGCCAGATTAATGGTCACATGAGACCGCGGAAAGGAGTAACCGGAGTTCTTGATGGCGGCCCTGATCCTGTCCCGACTTTCTTTCACAGACGCATCCGGCAGGCCAACCGTGGAAAACTGAGGCAGCCCCTGAGACACATCCACCTCAACCGACACAGGGAACGAGTCCATGCCAATTACGCTCATGCTGAGCACCTTGATAAACACTTTTTTCTCCAGGAAAGAATTTGCGATGGGAAACTAATAGCTAATTCACTCATATATATCAAGTTTTTAATTGAAAAAAATTTCTTTTCCACTTCCTTGACTGATCGGGATCGCTGTGCTAGGTTCTGTCCAAATGAGTTAACCAGTTAAGTGTTCAAAAAAACCAAACGTACGTCAGCAGTCGCCATGAAAAAACTATCCCACATTAACGACGCCGGCCATGTTCATATGGTGGATGTAACGGCAAAGAATGAAACGGCGCGCGAAGCCAGGGCACGCGGCACAGTAAAAATGAAGAGCGGTACGTTCGCGCTTCTTGAAGAAGGAAAGATGGCCAAAGGTAACGTGTTGACAACCGCAAAAATCGCGGGCATCATGGCAGCCAAAAAAACCGGCGAGTTCATTCCTCTTTGTCATCCGCTCAGGCTGACGGGCATCGATATTGAGTTTGAATTTCATCGCGAAAAATCACAGGTCATCATCGAGTCAAACGTTAAGACAGTCGGGCAAACCGGTGTAGAAATGGAAGCGCTGACAGCAGTTAGTGTTGCCGCACTGACCATCTATGACATGTGCAAGGCCGTGGACAAGGAAATGGTTATCAGCGATATCTTACTTATGGCAAAAAGTGGCGGCAAAAGCGGCTCTTTCATCAGGAAACAGGCAAAATAATCAGGGGACAATCCTTGGAACAGGTTTATAAAATTCAGAAAGCATTTATTATCCCTTTTCTTACAGCAGTTGTTCTTCTGTTTGTTCTTCTGGTTTTAAGCCTGTTTGGCGGCGAGTCCTGGGAAAAAATACTTCTGGCCTGCCTGTTCATCATCACCATGATGATTGCCATTGAAGCTCTGGAAAGAGAGGTTGCCGTATCCGAAAACGGATTGAGCATAAGAAAATTTTTCCGCACAAAAAAATTCACTTGGGCGGAAATCACGCATCTGGGCGTTGTTATCATTCGTAGCAAAGCGTATTTTCTTCTTACGACAACCAGAGGGTTTTACATCTTGTCCAATCTCCTGGAGGATCATGCAAAACTGATCCAGTTTCTGGCGGGAAAGCTGGGGGATGAAAAGGTAGAGGTGGAAGTAAAAAATTACCTGGAGCATCCCGTCAAGCGGACATCCCTGATCGTGCTGACCTGGGTTGTCGTGTTGATTATTGCAGCCATTATCGTAACCGGGCTTCTCAAACTGTAAAATCTGGCGGCTGTTTTAAATATCGTGCTTACAGAGAAACAAATGAATTGAAAAGACAGTTTCAAACACAGGGGTAGTGTGATCATGAGTGTGAAAAAAACAAAAAATAAACCGGCAGCAGGAAGTGGCCTTCAGGAAAAGTGCCACACGGCAGTGGAAGAAATGCTGGAAAAAAAACTGGAAGATCTAACAACGGTTCTGTATGGATCCGACAATGGCAAAAGTCGACTGCATGAAGAAATCATGGCGATGGTGGAAAAAGGACTTTTCAGAATCGCCTTGAGGCGATCCAGCAACGTCAAAAGCGCGGCAGCAGCCTACCTGGGAATCAACCGCAACACCTTTACCGATAAAATGGCAAAACTGGGCATCAACAACGAAGAAACCAGGTAAGCACAACTGATTTATCGACCTGATGCAGCTTATTCAAGCTGCTCCAAACCCACTTCAAGATTGAAAAAGATGTTTTATTTTTGCCAATGCATATTGGTCTGATTGCTTGATTCTGTTTTGATGTCAACCACCAAATCATTTTTGAAATAGACATCCAGCACGGTTTTGTTAGACTCCCATTCGGATCCTACACCCGCCACATGCGCTACAACGCCGAGACCGGTAATATTCTTTTCAACATAGGCGTAGTGCCATACTTCCGTGCCTTGTTTTATATTATCATCTTTAGTCAAAGGCTCTCCGCATATTTTCAGTATATCTTCTTTTTTTGATGATTCCATTTTGATATGATTTTTAAGAACATCAATTTCGCATTTTCTTCCATGCGTTGCACACGACATAAGAAAAATAGATAAAACTAACACTGTAGTAAATAAACAGATATTTTTTCTCCTAAAAATCATGACATGCTCCTTTCAGCAGAGACTGGTATGTTCAAATAAATGCTTTTGTGACAATAGAACAAATCAAATATTATTCAAATAATTCTTGGTGTTTCAAATGTAAAGGCGGCAATTTATCAGGTGTCTGGACTACACATTCTGTGTATTCAGATTTCAGTTTATCACCATCATATTTATAGTCTTTAACACATTTCTGGATAGTGACTGGCGAACAAGACATTAAAAGAAATAAAACAAACATAAACATAATGCTGCAAACAAAAACCTTCATAGAATCCTCCTTCTCAAATGATAATTGTCTAAAACAGATCCATCGATATTTTAAAGTACGGCCCCAATTTCAGGTCTGATCATCAGGTTGGTCCATTGGAAAAAAATAAAAAAGATTAGACAGAAAAAAGGGATTCAATCTAACCACGGGTGACATCCTGGAAAGCAGAGGAAAACTCCATTTTCCTCTTGACATTTCTCATCATGATGTCCACCAAATCCATCCTATGGTCAACCAGTTACTGCTTTAACAGCCCATCATGTAATAATTAACGACGCTTTTTTTTCGGCTGTTTTTTTTCGGCTGCTATAGGGGCTGTCGATTTAGAAGACATTTTAATGCACACGGAAGGTGTCTGTTGCATCTTGCTACATTTGTACTTTCTGCCATCAGGGAGTTCCGCAAACCACCAGCTTGACTGCTGCCAGTATGATGAAGTATTATGATCGAAAGATACCTTAATACTTCTAGGATCTATATCTTCTTTTAACGCAACAACCGTATTGTCCTGCATCGCTTGGATATACAGGTCGCTTTGTGCTATAGATTCGTTAAGTCCTGTGCATCCGGTAAATAAAGCAATAGCAAACAAAATAAATATAACAGATAAAACAAACAGTCTCTTTTTCATATCACCTCGCTATTTGGCTTAATTAGGCATTTTGGGGTTATTTTATAATCGACATTTGTTGATGAAAAAATGACGACTAATTCACCTTTTGTTAGTTTGAATTTTTTTACATCTGCTATTTGAAGGGGTAGCTAATTATTTATTCAAGCAGATGTTTGCTTACTTATACAAGTTCCACTACTATATGAATACTCATATAGTAGTAATTTCAGTAAAAAATTTTTTTATTGAAGACTTTTGCGGGACAGGACATAATGAGTGACCATAATAGAATGTAATACAAAAATATTCATCGCTGTTTTGTATTACATTTTTATAGTTGTTCATATTTCTATGTTGATCAATGTGTCAGATTTCTGTAATTGTAATCTCACAGACAGCACACGTAATCAACATCTGAAAGAATCGAACCTTTCCTAGATTGCACAACCTCATTGCACATAAAGCCAATAGATGTTCTAATTAACTATATCACCGTAAGCTGCGGTGAATTTAAGCTCATCCCATAATAGCAGGATTAATTTTCTTATGGCGGAGCCTTTCTTTTGTGATGAGGGACGGGATGATATTCTGATATTATTATGAAACAATTAATATCTATTGATTTGTTTTAAAAAATTACTTAAAAGTGTTTACTATTAAATTATGCAAACTACCTGAAAAGGTGCGGCACAACGTTCCTGACTTAAGTCCGTGTAAAGGATACGATGGCAGAACTGCCGGGCAGTTTCTAAAGATCCATCCTGCAATCCGGCCGATGCAGAACAATGATTTGATGGCGCTATAGAAGATATGGACAACATGAAAACCGTTAATTCCATCGCTCCAGATATGAAAAGGCTGGCGAGATTGTAATACATCTTTACTACTTGTAGTTCATGTTAGGAGAATACAATGAAAAAAAGATTGATGTTACTGGCGGTTGCGTTGATCATGAGTCTTACAGGTTGTACAGGCAGCGGCACGCCTACACCTGATGTATGGAGCATGGTAGTTGCACCAACCATCACAAGTGTTAATAAAGCGACATTTACTGAAGGAACAGGCGGAACCTTCACCGTTATTGCAAGCGGCCATCCCGATCCAACATTTTCCCTCAGCGGAACGTTGCCAACAGGTGTGACTTTCAATACCACAAGCGGCATCCTGGCAGGAACACCGGAAACCGGAACTGCGGGCACCTACCCATTGACCTTTACTGCCAGTAACGGCATTTTCCCCAATGCGACTCAGAATTTTACACTGACGGTAATCGAGGTGTTCAGCGAGCTCTTCGTTGCGGATGAAGACACAGGTAACGTTTATGTTTTAAATCGAACCGCTGATGGTTTGGCCGGGCCGCTTCGCACAATCACAGGATTAAACATGCCCAATAATGTCGCTGTTGACCGTGTTAACAACGAACTCTTCGTAATGTGCAAAGGCGACGACACCATAAAGGTATTCTCGCGGACTGCTAATGGTGCCGACCCGCCGCTGCGTACAATCGATGGAGTAAACAGTACCGGTGACATAGTCGGAATGGTGGTTGATCCGGTTAACAATGAACTGTTTGTGGCAAATAACACCACAGTTATCGTAATTGCGCGGGATCTCGATGGTCCTGCCGCGGCCCTTCGCACAATTGCAACAGGTTCTGATAAAGCACGAGGAGTTGCACTGGACACAACAAATAACGAGTTGTTTGTAGCCGACAATACCACCTCTGAAATCTATGTATATGAGCGTACTGCAGACGGGATACCTACACCGCTACGCACAATCACCGGAGTAAACGGAGTACAGGGATTGGCCTTAGATCTGGTTAACAATGAACTGATCGCAGGAACTACAAATGATTATTTCAGCGTATTCTCTCGCACTGCCAATGGTGCTGCCGCTGCGCATGAGCTTCGCAGAGTCACGGTGGCTGGCGGCTATTTGGGAGTCGTCGCTGTCAATACGATCAATAACGAGCTGTTGGTGACCGATGTTGGCCGCGGCTTGATCTACGCATTCGATCGTACTGCTAATGATGCCGACCCGCCGCTGCGCACAATCACAGGATTAGACGGGCCCAGGGGTATAGATATTGGACCATAAGATTCAACGAACAAGATTCTTTCACAACCACTTTCACCTGCAGGAGAGAATCTGTAGTTGAAAGTGGTACGTGATAGGTAATCCGGGTTTCAGGACAGGGAACAGGGGCTCTTAAAGCGGCAAGCTGCCCCGGATTGAGAAAGGGGTGCAGTCCACTGATCCAGCAGGATGTATAAATTTCCCCTTCGTGCAAAGAGGGATAAAAGGAGAGCGGCTGTCGTTGGCATCCCCTTTTTGTTCAAAATGTCGCCGGGATTAACCGGTTCCCCCGGGCAAATTACTGTTTGCAGTATTCACAATTCCATGTCATTTAAGAAATAAAAAAAAACAAAGAAGTGCGTCCATGAAGCATCGAAGCCTTTATTTTGCTTTCGTCATCGCGGCAATTTGTATTTTCTCCGGATGTAACGCAAAGTCTCCACTGATCCATGCCTCCGCGGCTGGTGATTCTCTGGCTGTCCAGAAAATAATCAATGAAGGCACTTATATTAACGAACCTGATTGCAGAGGATATACTCCTTTAATGTACGCCATCTGGACAGGAAATTTGGATACAGTGCAAATCTTAATCAATAACGGCGCAGAGTTAAACGCCAAAGACGAAGATGGCATTACACCTCTTATGTGGGCATCGAGTTATGGATATTCAGATATTGTCAAAATTCTTATCGACAGGGGGGCTGATGTAAATGCAAAAGACAGCCATGGGTATACGGCTCTTTTATTTGCATCAGGTTACGGATATCTGAATGTCGCCGGAATGCTTATCGACAAGGGCGCGGATGTCAACGTCAGAGGCAATGACAACAACACCCCTTATTCGTTGGCTAAAAAAGCAAAGAATCATGAACTGGCAATTCTATTAAAAAACAGGGGCGCTGTGATAAAAGATTCCGAAGGTGCTCGTTAATTTATTAATTTGGAACAGAAGCGGAGGAGAATTTGACCCGGCTTGCAAAGATACCTCTATGGGTAAAATCCGATCATTACAAGAACCTGCTGATCATCATGATGGTTGCGGCTTTTTGGATCACCATAGCATCAACGGTGAGCCAGGCCTCAAGCCCTGTTCCCTTGAACACCCCGGGGATCTACAGTGCCACAGCCGATGACGGCGGAACGATCTATCTGTATCGCTATGCACCTCACACAAATAAAACTCCGGAATTCCGCACCCGGGGCACGCCGGTTGTAATCTTTACGGGTATCATGGTAAATATGAACCAGTTCCTCTCCTGTACCCCGGCCGACATGAAAGAAGCATATGAAAACGTGAATATCCCGCCTGTATCCAGCGCTCCGGCCTGGACCTTGAACACGGGAAAGACAGACTATGAAGCCAGCATCAAAGCCGACAAGATGCGCTATTACAGTCTGGCACACTACCTCTGGCTCCAGGGATATGACCCATGGCTCGTGAACTACCGGGACACCGGCCGTACCCCCATACACAGTGCGGGAAACAACGACAGGAGTCTCAATACGCTGGATACCTGGGCCGCTCTGGATGCTCCTGCGGCGATCGCCATGGTAAAGGAAATAACCGGGAAAAGAATGTTCATCGGCGGCCACAGCACAGGGGGCCTGGTTGCCTATGCCTATTTGCAGGGCGCCTATCTAGACTGCGGGAACGTTGCCACGGCATGGTTAAAGAGAGCAAGTTTCAAATCACGTTTTGCCCTGGGATACCATCCACATGTCAAAAGCAGCGCCGATCTGGCCAAAACAAGAAATGCCGACATCAAGGGCTTTATTGGCATTGACCCGGCGGGCGTTCCATGGCTTCCAGGTTTTCTGGACTCAACAATCTTCCGGATGATGGCAGGCTCCCAATTCTTTTTGCCTCTCGATTTCATCTCCGATAAATTTATCCGGCCATTGCCGAGCACGTTGGTCTGCACGTCAACAGACATGTTCTTTGGATTCATCAACGCCTTGGCTTCCGATGATGTCGATGATCCCAACCTCTTTAATTATATGAATTTCTGGTTGGCTGAGAACATGGATCCACTCATGGGAGATTGGTTTGTGCGCTACGGCGTCAGCGGCGCTTCAGTGCGCAGCCTCGGCCAATACATGGATCTGGGCTTGAAGAATGTAATTCGTGAACATTATTTAAATGGAGAAGAAAATTTTATACCGGCAAAATGGATGAAAGGCGGCCCCGCTCCCCATCCCGGCAATGACGGTTATTATTACTACAGCGAAAATATGTCGCGTATGACCGTGCCAATGATTGTTTTCTCATCGATCACGGGCGCCCTGGTAAGCCCGCAGGCAACGGATGAATTCATCATATCGAAGAAGGCTCCCACAGCTTACGACCAGTGGTATGTCATCAGTGGCACTGCTCATGTTGACATTGTCATGGGAAAGAAAGCACCGACCGTGTTATTTCCGCGTTTAGGAGCGTGGCTTAAAACGGTTGATGCGCTGCCAGGCAATCCGACAAACACGACTACACCGGCCTTACGAATTGACCGGTAGGCTCCTTTGATTGTTTGAGTGTATCGGGTGGGACGTGCGTATTGATGGTTGTAGTTCAAGATACCAATTGGTATCTTGAACTACAACCCCTGCTGACTTTTCATTCCTAGTAGTGTTTACCTGTAATATAATCACTTAACTGGTCAATAAGAAAATCTTTATTGGAAATAATCGTCTTTACCACGTCACCAATCGAAATGATGCCGACAAACTTCGTTTTGTCAAAAACAGGCAGGTGTCTTACATGTTTCCCGGTCATCAAAACCATTGCGTCTTCTACGGTTGTATCCGGGGTAACTGAAAACAAATCGGAAGACATGATTTCTCTCACCAGGGTCTCTTTAGAGGTTTTTCCCTGGAGAATGATTTTTCTGGCATAATCTCTTTCCGAAAGTATACCCACAACCTTTTTGTTCTCCATGATCACCAGGGCACCAATTTCATACTGGCTCATCTTCTCCAGTGCTTCATACACCGTAGCCTTGGGGGAGATGAAATGAATTCGGTGGTCCTTCGCTTTAAGAATATCACTGACATAAACCATAGTAAGCACCTCCTTTGTTTATCATACGTATTGATCCGGAACCTTCAATTTACGTTTTATAGGTCAGTTCGCTTAAAAGGAACAGCCTTCTTCTTTTTAGTCCAAACCTGTGAAAACGGCATATCCAGCTTCCTCGTGAACCGTATCGTTGATTTTACTATAGACGAATATTCCCGAATGATAAGGTGAATAAAGGAGGGGGTTTAGTTCTACAAGGAATAGAACCTAGTCCATGAAGTCAAGATGCGTTGTAATGTTCCCCGATTTATTCCGGATACCCAGTTTCCCACGGATTGCGTATTTGTGCTTTTTCACCGTTGACAGGGAAATATTCAGGGCTTCTGAAATCTCTTTTTCCCTGTAATTTGCTTTAATGAGCTTGATAATGGAGATTTCCGTTGGGGTAAAATTAAATTTTGAAGTGACCAGCTTCCGGTAATATTCGGATGAGATTTGATTGAGGTGCTCTTCAAGCATGCGAAAAGAAGAGTCGCCGGGATATTTTTTTGCCTGTGCCTGAACAAGGGGCAGGATATTTTGTTCCACATTAAACCGGATGTTCATTCGCAGATGATTTTTGCCTTCCTCAATAGAGTCGAGAACTTTTCTCAGAATAAACTTCTGCTCCTGAATCATATTTTTTACAACATCTCCAATGGTGATGATCCCGATAATTTTATTTTTCTCAAGAATTGGAAGATGCCTTACACGATAAGTCGTCATAATAGCCATACAGTCTTCCATCGTGTTTTCGGGGGTTACAAAACGGACTTTTTTCGTCATAAATTTGCTTATAGGAAGTTTCATGGAAAGCTGCTTTACGGAAGTGGCTCTTCTTGCGAAATCCCTTTCAGAAAAGATTCCAATCAGCTTTCCTTCTTCGGCCACGGGCAGCGCACCAATATTTTTTTCATCCATGATTTTTAAGGTTTCATGAAGTGTTGCGCGGGGTGTGACTGTCCATACTGCTTTTTTCTTTTCAAGCAAAAATGTTTTCAAGGTGAACATATCGTTTCTCTGAGTATTTAATAAAATGATATGAAAGACTTCACGCCATCAATGATTCCATTTTGATAATCGTATTTATTAGAAAAATATTTCTACCTATTCCTGTTTTATAAGACCAGCGCAAAGTTTGATTTTCTTTGCCGGTTATTCACTTGTTGGATGATGAGTTTACGGAACCGTCGGCACTTTTAATTATATCTCCAAATCATACGGATAAATTATCATTTTTCTTTTGATAAGACAATGCTAATCCCTATTTTAATGAAAATTTTCAATCTTGACTTTCGATTCACACTAGAGCATTTTTAATCATCATTTTCCGATCATGATGTCACTTCATAAGACAGGGGTTAGATTACCATGAAAAGAAAAACCTTCTTAATCAGGATGCTTTTACTATCAGCCATAACAACTCTCGGGGTTTGTGGCATTGCCTCCGCACACTTCGATGCCCTGGATGGACCTATTGTTCAGGATGTCCGGAAAGCACTGGACACCAAGGATGCCACACCCATTCTCAAATGGGTGAAGCAGGAGGATGAAACCACGGTCCGTGAAGCATTTGTCAGGGCGCTCCACGCAAGAAACAAGAAAAATGCCGAAGCAGCAGAAAAATGGTTTTATGCGAAGATTATCAAAGTCCATCTGGCTGAACGAGAGGTTCCTTTTACCGGCCTGAAGCTGGAAGGCCAGTCAGATCCAGTCATTGCTGTAATTGATCAAGCCCTGGAAAGCGGCTCCCCTGACGCACTGCTCAAACATTTCACTGAGGATATCGCGCACGGCATCAGGAAACGTTATAAGATTGTTGAGGCTGCATACAGGCACAAGGATGAAAGTGTCGCGCAGGGGCGCGCTTTTGTTGAAATATATATCGAGTTCATTTATTATGTGAATAAGCTTAAAAGGAATGATGCGGGATGAGTCAACGCAGGAGAATGCAGGATCGATATCGTCATTTTTCATTCCTGTCCGACATTGAAGGAATTAAAAATGCCATCGGCGAAATGCGGGGGATGGGTTTCCCCCCTCAACCGGTCCTGAAGCGCGACGCCCACTTGAGTGATAATAATCCTTTGCCTGACGAAGAATGGTTTATTCGGACCATCAAAGAAAAAATCGCTAACCACCCGGACAACCAAATGGAATATCCATTTTGGGGTGAACCGATTTTTGAAGAACCACTGGTCGGGTTTGTCCGGGGGAATGATCCGATTTTCGATCAGCTCAAGAAAGTCATCGGACCTCACCATTTCTCCCCCTGGGAGATCATGCGCTGGCAAGCGGAAAAAAACAGAGTCAAACCACCGGATCCGGATGAGCTCAGTGTAGTCTCTTTTGTCATGCCATTCACTCAAAAAACTATCCGGGACAATGCCGCAGCTGTCGAATGGGCATCAGAGCGGTGGGCCCAGACGCGCCTGTTGGGTGAAATCTTCAGCCAGACGTTTGTGCGGGAGATCGTGACCGTTCTGATGGGCAGGGGAATCCTTGCCGTTGCTCCGGATGTAACCCCCCTGTTCAATAAAAAGCGATATCCGCAGGTAGGGTGGGCATCTCCGTGGTCTCATCGTCATGTGGCGTATGCCGCCGGGCTTGGCACCTTCGGAATGCATGACTTTCTGATTACAAAAAAGGGGGTATCACACCGGCTTGGCAGCTTTGTAGTTAATTTGAAACTTGAGCCCAATGGTAAAAGGCCAGAGGACATCCACGCCGATTGTCTCCATTATCAAGGCCATCCATGCTTGAAATGCGCAAAACGATGCCCGGTGACTGCCATAACAGCGCAACACTATCACGATAAAGAAATCTGTTATCAAAAAGTGGCCGACTCCCTGAAGCACTGCAACAAGCATTATCACATCTTCATCTATGGATGCGGTCTTTGCGCCACGGGCGTTCCCTGCGCATCAGAAATACCAAAGCATTGGAAGAGAAATCAGATACAGGAAACACCCTCATCATGATTCGTGCTGTTTGCCGGTTAAGGAGAGCCGATGCAAAATACGTTTTCCAGGTTGAAGAAGAGTAAGACGATTTCGCATATTCAGCAGAAAAACCATCAAACTTAGACAGGAGGAGATACAATGGCGCTGATTGACGATTACCGCAAAGCCGGTCAGGACATCTATGATCGGTTACATTTGTCGAGCTACCCGGTAGCCATCAAATACATACGAGACATCGGAGAGATTCCGGATGGTTTCCTGAGGCCTGCTTCGCTCGGTCAGAAGGCCAGCCTGTGCCAGGCCTTTACCTACGCGCGGAGAATGGCCTTGTCAATAGCCATGACGGCCGATGATAATTTCTGTACCCCGGCCACGGTCATGCACAGGTGGGTGGATATCCCTTTCGAGGTTCTGATGGAAAGCCAGTTGCACCAGAAATGGCACCGAAATGCAGAGGCAGAAAGAAAACGCCTGGATCATGGGAAAAAGATGATCGGTGAAGCCAACCTGTCCGGGCTGTCTCAGTATGCCGGGTTTATATGCTGCCCCTTGTCTGATGCCCGATTCGAGCCGGACACCGTGCTGATATTTGGGAACAGTGAGAACATAACGCATATCATTCATGCCTTAACATACGAAGGAGAGAACTTCCCAACCTCCTCTTTCGAGGGGTTCGCCGAATCATGCCTGAAAGGCGGCCTGATCCCTTTTATCACCGGAGTCCCCCAGATTGTGATACCAGGCATGGGAGACCGCGCCTTTTCAGGCATTTATGATTATGAAATAGCCATCGGAGTGCCGGGGAAACTGGTCTTTGATGTATCGGCTAACCTGTTTTTAACCGGAGGACCGTTGAATATAGGTCAGCCCGTCAAGACGCTGCTACCCCAGAGCCTTACGGAGAATATCACACCCGGCTTCAAATTCATGCAGGAAAAAATTGAAGAATATAAAAAAAGGCATCAACTTAAATGAATGGATCTGTTGAATAAAAAGCAGACAGGTCCTGCGATTGGAAAATGATCATGCAAAACGCTAACTCATGTAAAAAACCTATGGGGCGTTTACCGAAAGTTGCCATTTGGGTGGTTTCTATAATTGTCGTCGTCGTACTGGCCGCTTTTGTTTTCCAGAAGCAGATATTCACATTCATGGCAACGAAGATAATTCAGCAGCGGCTTCTGAGTCAAACCTATAAGAAAGACGACGGGCTTTACGCGGGATTGGCCGGCACGGGGGCACCCTTTGCCGATATAAACCGCGTCGGCCCCTGTATAGTCGTGGAGGCTGGCAATAATCTATATATCATAGATGGAGGGCCGGGTTCTGCCCGGAATATTGGGCTGATGGGTTTTGACATAGGCAAGGTGAATGCGATTTTGCTTACCCATTTTCATTCCGATCATATTGCTGATCTGGGTGAGATGATGCTTCAGCGCTGGGCAGGTGGTTCCAATGCAAAACCAGTGGATGTTATCGGCCCGAAGGGAGTTGAAACCGTAGTTGAAGGATTCAATCATGCTTACAGCCTTGATGCGGGATACCGGGTGGCATTTCATGGAGCAGCTGCCGTTCCACCGTCAGGGGCAGGCGGTAGAGCCCGACCGTTTGGCTTATCATCTGAAGAAGACGCGTCGATTGTTGTTGTCTATAAAGAAGGGGTCAAAATCACAGCATTCAAAGTGAATCATTATCCGGCATATCCGGCTGTTGGTTATCGAGTTGACTATAAAGGAAGATCATTGGTTATCAGTGGCGACACGGTGCCCTGCCAGTCATT
>Ga0116160_1000735_pt1 | contig 37208 bp, 35 predicted proteins | sample AD_JPNAS2_MetaG_FD_89879 | JGI IMG/M metagenome (GOLD analysis project Ga0116160, IMG submission 89879) | Active sludge microbial communities of municipal wastewater-treating anaerobic digesters from Japan - AD_JPNAS2_MetaG | ecosystem: Engineered > Bioreactor > Anaerobic > Digestate | place...
CGTTAAAAGAACTACTGCTGCCGCCGCTGCGATGGTTCCGAATGTCTTTTTCATGATCTGTTACCTCCTTGAGGGTTTTTGTTTTATTTGCCTTTATACTAATGAAATTTGCGTGCCAGAATTGCATATCCAGCAAACAATTATTGCAAAATATTGATTTATAAGATGATTTAATAACTATTTCCTCCGGGCAAGAGCATGACAAAAGCCCGGTTGTGCCATTTCCTTCAATGGAACGTTTATCAGGATTGAACAAAACGTGTAAGACCCCCTGAAAATCAATGTTCCTCATTTTATGTTGACAAGATTGACTGACCGGCTTAAAAATACTTTCCAGAATTATAATTTCTTTCATATGTCTTATTAACACTTAAAATAAAGACCTTGTAATGACCCAACCGCTAAAAAAAGAGTGTCAGTCAAATTATAAGATTTCTTTTCAATGGAAAGATTTGAATCTTTTCATTGATCTTACAGGCGAATTCGGTCTGAAAAACCTGAATGCTTTCACAGAGGAAATCAAACGCGAGATTTCGCGGCAAAAAACACAATCCATGACTTTTGATCTTTCAGGAATCTGCTATCTGGATAGCGCCGCGGCCCTGGCCCTGGTTCAGATTGAAAAGGAATCAGTCTCCAGAAATATTCCCTGCCGGCTAATCAATTTAAGTGATGAAGCCAAAGGAATCTTCAGCGTCATCCACGAGGACGCCCTGACCCATTTACCCATTCATGCGGAAAAGTCCGGCGAAGGCGTGATCAGCCAGATGGGACAGGCATCGATCTACCTGGCCCGCGATTTTGTCAACTTTGTAACATTTATCGGAGAACTGCTTGTTGCCCTGGCCTACACCTTGAGACATCCCCGGACGCTCCGCGGCAAGGATGTTCTATTTTACGTCCGGCGGGCAGGTGTGGATGGTCTTCCAATTGTCGCTCTGATCGGCCTCCTGATGGGGTTGATCATGGCATTCATGTCTTATCTGCAGTTCAGGCAATTCGGTGCCAATATTTACGTGCCCGCACTGGTCAGTTTTGCCATGGTCAAAGAGCTGGGCCCTATCATGACGGCCATTTTAGTCGCTGGACGTTCCGGATCCGCATTTGCCGCGGAAATCGGCACCATGGTGGTTAACGAGGAAGTGGACGCGCTGCAGACGATGAGCTTTGATCCGGTCCGTTTTCTGGCGATCCCCAAGGTTCTGGCCACGGTTATTGTCGTTCCGATCCTGACCATTTATGCCGATCTTGCCGGTATTCTCGGCGGAATGATCATCGGAATCACCAGTCTGGATCTGACAGTAAAAACCTACATTACGCAGTCGATGAAAACGATTCAGGTGTTCGATGTCGTCACCAGCTTGGTGAAAGCAGCCGTATTTGCAGGGCTGATATCCGCCATAGGCTGCCAGAGAGGATTCCAGGTACGCTCGGGCGCTCAGGACGTCGGCAAATACACAACCTCCGCTGTTGTCGCTGCAATCTTTCTGATCGTGTTGACCGATTCCATTTTTGCCGTTATGCTTTATTATGTGAAACGATACAGTATTATTTAGTAAAATGATCTGATGGAGTTTTAATATTGGAAACCTCGAAGAACACGCCCATTATCACCGTTAAAAACCTGACGGCACGCTTCGGCAACAATGTTGTTTTTGAAGATGTCAGCTTCGAGGTCAATAAAGGGGAGGTTCTGGTGATTGTCGGTGAATCGGGATGCGGCAAATCAACCCTTCTGAGAATCATGATCGGTCTGCAAAAACCCACCGCCGGGCAGGTTTTGTTTCAGGGAACGGATATTATAAACGCCAGGGAAGAAGATCTCCATCTTTACCGGCAGAATATCGGCGTGCTTTTTCAGTCCGGCGCCCTGTTCAGCTCGATGACGATCAAAGAAAATATCGCGCTGCCGCTTTCGGAATACACGGACCTCAGTTCCGACACCATCGATCAGATTATCAAAATGAAACTGGGCATGGTCAATCTGGCCGGCTATGAAAATCATCATCCGTCGGAACTTTCTGGCGGCATGAGAAAAAGGGCCGGCATTGCGCGGGCCATGGCACTCGATCCCAGTGTCCTTTTCTTTGACGAATTATCCGCCGGCCTCGATCCGGTTACCGCGGTGGAACTGGACAATCTGATCATCAAGACCAATGAAGCCCTGGGAACAACCATGGTGATTGTGACCCACGAACTGGAATCTATTTACAAAATAGCCCATAGAGTGTTAATGTTGGACAAAGAGGCAAAAGGAATGATTGCCGAAGGAAAACCCATGGAATTAAAAGAAAAGGCAACAGACCCGCGGGTGAAAAGTTTCTTCCTGCGTCAGCTGCCTTCCGCATCCGCTGAACAGAGGTTCTATGACAACTAGCAATTCGAAATTTTTAATCGGCCTTTTTGTCATGATCGGCCTGCTGATTCTTTCCGCTGCAATCATCTGGGTCGGAGCATCCAGAGTGCTGATGAAGGGATCCCTCTACTCGGTGTATTTTGATGAATCCGTCCAGGGGTTGCAGGTGGATTCCGCCATCAAATACCGTGGGGTGGAAATTGGAACGGTTCAGAAAATAGGCGTCGCACCGGATCACCGCCTGATTGAAGTAATCATGAAGATTGACCTGGAAAGCAGCATGCAGCACCAGACCATCGCCTCGCTGAAAACGGCCGGCATCACCGGTATTGTTTTTATCGAACTCGACCGGATTTCTGAAGGCGAACTGGAAAATTCACCTAAACTTAATTTTAAACCGGATTATCCGGTCATTCCGTCACGCAAATCGGAAATCAGCCGTTTTCTTTCTGACACGAGCATCATCATGCAAAACATCAAGGACATCGACTTCAAGGGCATTTCCATCAGCCTGAAAAATACCGCTTTGGCCATTGAAAATTTCGCAGCAGGAAAACGAATCAACAATATCATGGCCAACCTGGAATCCACCTCCGCGAATCTCGACAAGACCATTGCCAGTATCAACAAAACGATTGGCCAGGGCAAGGTGGATAAAACCATCACGGAAGCCCTGGGCGTAATGTCTGATGCCCGCAGTCTGATCCAACAGACAAAAAAAGAAATAGAGGCTCTGAATCTGCGCGAAAAATCCGACCGGACAGACGCGATTCTCTCTGGAATCGAAAAGAAAACTACAACCATCTCAAATAATATGGAAGATACATCGGAAAATTTACGGATAGCCTCGGAAAACATCCAAAGGCTTTCAGAGAGCTTAAACAGAAATCCGTCGCAGCTGATCTTCTCAAAACCGCCACCGCCGCGACAGCCTATGGAGTAGGGAAAGGAACTGCCTCATGAGATTTTTTTTACAAAAGGGGAAAGGTTTTCTGACAAAGTCAACCGGCGCATTCTTCACTGTCGTGATGGTTTCTTTGCTCCTCACCGGATGTTTCACAGGTGGGAAACCACCGTATGATGTCGAAAGATATATTTTGAATTACACGACATCTTCCTGGAATCAACCGGTCAAACTTGGGGTATCTATCAAATTCAACCGTTTTTCCATTGCCGCCGCATACAATTCCGCAAGAATGATCTTCCGCAACGACGATTACAAAATAGACTCCTTTAATTATTCCCGCTGGGCAGTCAATCCCGCAGACATGATTGCCGACAGGATTCTCGACGACATGACGGGCAGCGGTCTTTTCCAGACCGTTTTTTCCTATCAGGAAGCCCAGGAAGGACGCTTTGTCATTTCCGGCGGCATCGAAGAATTTCTGCTCAGCATCGACCAAAACGGCAAAAACGCCGTCATCAGAATGACCATCGCACTGCAGGATTCCAGAGTGAAATCGTCCGTCAAGAGAACGATCTTTCAGAAAAAATATTTGCGGACGGAACCCCTGCCGGAATCATCGCCGCAGGGATATTGCGAGGCCGCCAGCCGGGCCATGCAGCATCTCTCCCGGGAGATCATCGGCGACATTTACAACGCAATCAGAAACACTTCTCCATCAACAGCGGATTCCCCATGAAAGAGATTTCTATTAAGACGCGCGCGCGCTTTGAGATGATCGATATCACGGCGGCTGTCCGGAAAGCGGCGCACGAGGCCAAAATCGAATCAGGCATCGGACTGGTTTATACACCCCATACCACCGCCGCGATCACAATCAATGAAAACGCCGACCCGGACGTACCCCTTGATATCCTTGCGGCCCTGGAGCGCGCTGTTCCGTTATCTTCAAATTACCGGCACGCGGAGGGCAATTCCGCGGCGCATGTCAAATCCTCGCTGGTCGGCGCGTCCGAAATGGTCATCATTGAAAATGGAAACCCGGTTTTAGGAACCTGGCAGTCGATCTTCTTCTGTGAATTCGACGGGCCAAGAACGAGAAAGGTTATTGTTAAATTCATAACTGCGTGAAAGGTTTTATTGCCGTTCATCATCCATGATAGGATTCATTGGAAGCAACGGCTCGAGGAATTGGATGAGTTCTGGAATACGGTTCGTCACAACAGCCCATATTCTTTCATCCTTGATTTCACCATATTCATGTATCAAAATATTTCTTTGGCCAATAATGCTTCCCCATGGTATTTCCGTATGACTTTTTTGAAATCTTTCAGAAATACGATTTGCAGCTTCGCCGATAATTTCCATATTTCGTTCGATGGCGTTTCTTAACATTCTATCTGTTTGATAGTCATGAAATGTGCGATTGGTCGCAAAGGCCATTATCGCCTTTGCTGCATCCAGCATATCCCAAAGGTATGCCGGATCACGTTTTTCGTCACGCGGCATAAAGCACCTCTTTGTCCGTCAGCATGACACGACGACGATATGGATTGCGGATGGCTTCTTTCTCCACAAGATCAATTTCGCGACCAAACATGGCTTTGAGTTCATCCTTCATGTCCACAATATCATAGAGACTCCAGCCGGCATTTGCCTCAAAACTTAACAGCACGTCTATATCGCTGTCCGGTCTGAAGTCGTCACGAAGCACGGAACCGATCAACGCAAACTCCACGATCTTCCATCGGAGACAAAAATCTCTGATTTTATCCATGGGAATATTAATTTGCGGTTGCGCCATACATCACCTTTTGGTTCAGAATCTCGATTCGTAAAAAGCAATAAACATTTAATAATTTATAAGAAATGTTCTTCTTGATGTCAAGGCATTATAATTAAAGGTAATATATTTTCAGAATGCCCTATTGAGCATGGAAATATTCTGCCACCAGCCGCTCATAGCAACAACCCCGTATTAACTATGAACTATGAACTATGAGCTTAGAGTTAGCTTCTCAGGACACTCATCATCTGCTCATGGATCAAGCCGTTGCTCGCGACAAGAGCAGGTGAATGAAGGCTCCATTTTCCTCCCGTCAGATCGGAAACGACACCGCCCGCTTCCGTAACCATCAGGCAGCCCGCGGCAGTGTCCCAGGGCTTGAGCTTGAGCTCCCAGAAACCGTCAAACCGTCCGGCGGCAAGATATGCCAGGTCCAGCGCGGCGGCGCCGGCACGCCGGATGGCCTGAACCCTCACCACCATTGCGTTAAAAAAGTCAAGATTGTTGTCCGCGCTGACCCGAATGTCATAAGGGAAGCCCGTCGCCAGAAGACTTCGCGACAGATCGCTCTGAGAAGAAACCTGTAATTTTTTCCCATTGAGATACGCCCCGCCTGCAAGCGTGGCGGTAAACAGGTCATCCCTGGTCGGATCGTAAATAACGCCTAGCACAACCTTTCCTTCCTGTTCCAGTGCAATCGAAACACAAAAAAACGGAAATCCGTGCGCGTAATTGGTGGTGCCGTCCAGCGGATCAATGATCCAGCGCATGATCGCCTGCTCATTTTTCGCGGCCGATTCTTCCGATAAGATTCCGTGTTCAGGATAGCGTTGGCTGATCTGTGTCAAAATGAGCTCCTCCGACATTTTATCCGCTTCCGTCACCAGATCGATGCTTCCTTTATAATAAACCCGGTTTTGTTTTGTTTGTTTGTCCGCCAAAACCTTCCCCGCCTGACGGGCAAGATTCCCGGCAAATTCCATCAGCTCTGTGATCACGATACCGGCTCCTTAATGCAAATTTTGAAGTGCAAGTAAAACACAAAGAGCATGAAAAAGTAAGCATAATCTTAAAAGTTGCGCTGTCAAAAAAATAGTGCTAAACAAAACAAAAAGTGTTTATTTGTGATAGGTTAATGACGAAAGAAAACAACGCCGATTTCAACGCAGCGGATTTGAAACAGGCTCGAGAGAGTTCAGGTCTGACCCTGAATGAATTGCACGAGCGAACGAGAATCAGCGCGCGTTATCTGGAAGCCATTGAAAATGGCGATTTTCATGTGCTGCCCGTCCCGACCTATTCTAAAAATTTCATCAGGACATATGCTGATGCCATAGGGATCGACAGCGGTCCGGTTCTGCAACGCTATGAAAATTATCTCAAGAACCTGCAAGCACGGGCAGCAGATGAGGAAGCCGAACAAACCTGTCAGGCAACACCGCCCGCCGGGCCGAAACCATACAAAGCTCTCCTGTGGATCCTGTTGATCATCATTGTTTTTGCAAGCGCAGCTTTTTTTATCAGCAACCGGAATACCCGGGTGCAGGAGTCCGTGCAAAAAACCACGGTTCAAAATCAAAGGGAAGGCATCGTCCCCCCGGCAACCAAATCAGAACGGCCCACTGCCATGCCAAATGAAATTAATCTGCAAAAACCGGAAAATCCTGTGATGTCAAAACCAAACGATAATCAACCACAGGCGGTGGAAATAATTAGTGTGAAAAGCTGGTCAGATCAGGCAACGGACCAGAACCAAACCAAAGAAACTGAAAAACATGCACCTCCCCCTGAAGAGAAAATTGCCAAACAAGAAGCACTTCCTCACGATGGAGAATTATCCACGGTGGTTATCCAGGCAACCGAAGAAACCTGGATTCGGATTCAGGCTGATGATAAGGCGGCTTTTCAGACGATGCTCAAGGCCGGTGAAAAAGTTTCGCACAAAGCCGCGCATTTTAACGTGGATATAGGCAATGCGGGCGGAGTACGAATATCGTTTAACGGGAAAACCCTTAATAATTTAGGCAAGCCGGGCCAGGTCATTCACCTGAGCCTGCCTTAAAACAAAAACGAAAGAGGTAATGATATGTTTGGAATAGGAATACCGGAATTACTGATTATACTGGTTATTATCCTGATTATTTTCGGCGTTGGAAAACTGCCGGAAATCGGTTCGGCCCTGGGCAAGGGAATTAAAAACTTCAAGAAATCCGTCTCGGATAACAGCGACTCAAGCGAACCACCGGCAAAAAAAACGGAGGAAAAGTAGAAACTGTCCCGCCATCAATATTTCTCCGATCCGTGGCTTCATATCAAAAAGCAACGCATGTTTACCAATGCTAAAAACATGCGCAGGTGCCAATGTATGCTGCAAATCTTTTCCTAAAGGATGTCATACGCTTTCACATAACCGGGGAGCATGCGCGGATCATCTTCCTATGAGCACCTCTCCTGTGTCGGTGATCAGCTTGGACGGCAGATGAAAGAGGTTCTTATAAATATCCTGCAGACCTTTCGACATGGACTTGAAAGGAATGGCTTTGACTACGGGATCACTCCATTTCCCCTGCGCATGGAAATAAAGCGTCAACAGCCTCCTTTTGTCATCGGTAAGGATCCAACCCGCAACCGGAACATAACTTACGATCTTATCGACCGTCTGGAGAGGTTGTATTCCAATATTATGATTCAGTTCCTCCCGGAGAATATCGGTTGTCCCCACAACAGATATATTCATGGAATCGCTCTTGATGAACAGATCGTCACTGGACAGGATGCCATCCTCGAGGAAGAATTTCCCGTTAATCGACGTGAACGGCATCCCCACGGTGACCATATCCGGCAACTGGAATTTCAGCAGTTGGGACACGTTCAGGATGGAGAACACCTTGGATAAAACGGCAAATTTATTCAGGGAGCCCTTTTCCATCAGGACCGTTGCGGTTCCCCTTGCCGTTTTCTTGAGATCAGACAGGGCCTCCCCTTCCGCGGTCAAATCACCCTTCATCGTCAGTGTGCCGGTGATTGATACTCTTTCAAAACCTGCATGTTTTAAAATTTGTTCTGCCGACATCTTCGAGATCATAAAATTCATGTTGTATTTCGCAGCGCCGTCTTTGGGAAAAACAATCTGCCCTTTCCCGGAGAAAGCACCGTCGAAGGCATTCATATCCCAGGCGGGGACATCCAGGGCCCGTTGTCTGTAGGTTAATACGGTCGAGAGCTCTGAGCAGGGAATCGAATATATCTTTCCCCGATGAGCGTGAACAGAGGCTTTCAGGGACAACTCCTCGTCCGAAGCTGATTCTTTTTTTGGGCGCGCGTTGAGACCGGACAGAAGAATAATATCATCCGTATCGAGAAAAGGTGCAGTAACACGGATATCAAAAAATGGCTTTTTCACATCCGGCATGTTGCCTGTCACATGGAACACCGAATGATTCAACCCGGCGGACAGCCTGTTGACTAAAAGCTTATTGTCCCTGAAAACAAAATCCCCTGTAAAGTTTTTCAGCTTGATTGCACCGGAGGGGCTTATTAATCCGACATCTTCAAGGTTCAGGAGGTCTGATGAAACATTGATACTGACAGACGGGTTGCTGAAGTTTTGCAATGATGCCCTGCCTTGCACCGGGGATTTCCCGATTCTTCCTGTAAGCAACGATGTGTCCAATCTGTTTTTGCCGATGCTGACCGAGCCTTTTAAGACACTGATCGGACTGAAGGTTTCAATGGGCCTGAAGGAGACGCCGGAAAATGTGACATTGCCCTGCAAATCAAGATCTGCAATGGATTCTGCGGTGCCGCTGCCTGTAAGTGCAAACTGCATGCTCCCGACCGGCTGATATTTGCCCATTTGCGGCAGATTCGATAGCAGATGCTCCATTTGAAAGGGATTTGATTCAACGGCAAAATGGGAAATCACTTTGTCTTTGAACCTGTATTTGGCGGCGGCGTTGATCCTCAAAGAAGCCAGCCAGAAGGAGAAGGCTTCAACCTGCCATTCGCCGGATCTGAAGCTGGACTTGAAAGCAACCTGATTCTTTTGCGATGGCTGTTTGGTGAAAACATTTTTATAGTTATAGGTTGCATCCGTAAGTTCCCAGTCGCCATCTAAGCTATAGTGATCCGTCGTTCCCGATCCTGTCATCCGGAGAAACGTCTTCCCCGTGAACACAAAATTACTGCCCGCGTCGATTCCAAGAAGCCACGCGACTTCTTTTTGTCCGGGATTCATCGTCAGGGTAAACGGGTAGCCGGAAGGTCCGGACATGCAATAACCGGTAATTCTTCCTTCAAGGGCCACCGGTGATTCTCCGAATTTGCCGGTCATATGATGCAGGAACATGTCCCTGCCAAGGAATTCCAGTTCACCCCTGATGCCGCTGATAACAGGAATGTTCTTATCATACGAAACAATCCCTTCATCCACCCCGACTTTGACGTGAAGAACTTTGCAATTTTCATTTTCACCCATATGGGCGAGCTGGCTGATCCTCCCATGGATACTGCCTTCTTTCAGCTGGTACTTCCCCCCCCTGATATTGGTTTTGATAAAGTCGGCCACGCCTTCAGCAATGATTCCATAGGGAACAAAAGGACCCAACTTCTCCAGAGAAACGCGTGAGGAGGACGCTTTCGCTGTAATCAGCGGATCCTTCTTGTCGATATCTCTGATGGCCGCGCTTCCCGATATTTTTAAATCATCGACCACCAGAGCCATTTTTTCCATGATGATTTCAGACGGGGTGCGCTGTAGTGCATAGTTAAGACTTGCATCTTTCGGCGTGAGAGAAGCGTGGAACACTTGCGGGTATTCCAGATGCAGATTCTTTACGGCAACAGATCCTTCCGAACTGAATCGGTGCGCGTCTCCCTTGATACGGACATCGATATTCAGGCCTCCCGCCGCTTTCCGGAAAGGAAGAACCTTTTTCCAATACGGCCCATATTGATTGATGCTCAGACCTGTCGCGATGATCCTGGCATTGACGTGGCTGTTGGCCAGGGATTCATTCTTGCCGGGAAACCGGATACTGCCGTTGACGGACAAAATACCCTTCTTCCCTTTCTGATCTAGAGCGGCCAGAAAATTAAGATCCGTCGCCCGCCCGAAGATGGGCTTGCGAATGCCAAAATCTATATCCGAAAGCCTGATCGTCCACCCGGAGGGGATGACGTGATGATCGGTAAATGTAAGTGCTCCGTCATTGATGACCATTCTTCTGATCTCAATGGACGGGGGTTTTTGACTCTCCAGGAGGTCACTGATATTCAGGACACCGCTACTATCCCGATACAAGCTGCATGACGGCTTATCAAATTGCATTTTTTTGATGACAATTTTCCCCGTCAGCAGGGGAAGAACGGCCACTTTAAACGAAAGTCTCTCAATTGCCGCAAAGGTGTCCTTCCCGTTTCTTTCCTTGATCTCAATGCCTCTGAAAGTGAAGGTAGGACCAAACCAGAAAGAAAAGTCCTGATTTTCATAGGATACTTCACGGTTCAGCGTTTTGTTGAGAAAGGCAACAATCTCCCCCTTGCGCGCATCCAGGTTGGACAAGGTATACAGAACCGTGGCGACGCCCCCTGCAGCGGAAACAGACAGGAATGCTATAATCGCAAGGATAACAATCTTCTTCCGGGTCATTTTTTTCATAAAGCAAAAAATGTTTAATAATAAAAGCCTGACAGATCCATGTCTATCAGGCTCTTGTTAACAAACTACAGTTGGGTAAACCTCAGAACGGAACATCATCTATTGGAGCACCGCCGCTTTGCGCGGAGGCTGCTGCCGGATCATCGGCTTTTCCCTGCCCCTTGGAATCAAGCATTTTCATGTCGTTGGCCACAATTTCCGTTGTGTAACGCTTCACACCGTCTTTGTCCTCCCAGGCGCGCGTTTGAATGCGCCCCTCGATAAAAACCATTTTCCCCTTCACGAGGTAATTGCCGCAAATCTCAGCCAGTTTGCCGAATGTCACAATCCGATGCCACTCTGTTTTCTGAACTTTCTCCCCGTTTTTATCTTTCCATTGCTCATCAGTCGCCAGATTGAAGTTGGTAACCATGGTTCCGTCCGGAGTATATCGAACTTCCGGGTCTTTACCCAGCCTGCCGATCAGGATCGCCTTGTTGATCATTTTTCTTCCCCCTCTTGTGAATAAAGTGGCTGCATCATACATAACAACGGCCCCCCAAGCAAACATATTTTTTATTCATCAAATACCCGATTCAAGAGAAATTTCGCCTACAATCATGCTTGACTAATCATTAAAAAAAATATAGTCAGATTAACTTTAAAAAAAGCGGAGAAATTATGGAAGACAATGATCTTTTAAAGGTTCGCCTGGAAAAAATTGCGGCCTTAAAAGCAGCTGGCGTGGATCTGTACCCCAATGATGCAAAGCCTCAAAACACCACGGCCGAAATCATGGACAATTTCGGCACAAATGACAACGACTCACTGACGGGGCTGACGGAACAATTTTCGCTGGCCGGCCGGCTGATGGCCATTCGCAGCTTCGGCAAGGCGGCCTTCGTCAAGATTCAGGACCGCAAGGGTCAAATGCAATGCTATGTTGCAAAAAACATCCTGAGCGAACAGGATTTTTCAATTTTTAAAAAGCTGGATATTGGCGACATCATTTATGTTTCGGGTAAGCTCTTTCGGACCAAAACCAATGAATTGACGCTGGAAGCCCAAACACTGCGCCTGATGGCCAAATCGATTCACCCCCTGCCGGAAAAATGGCACGGCCTTACGGATATCGAAACGCGATACCGGCAGCGGCATCTGGATCTGATCTCCAATCCGGCGGTCAGGGAAATTTTTCACCGCCGCAGCCTGATCATCAAACTGATGAGGCAGTTCATGGACGAGCACGACTTTCTGGAAGTGGAAACTCCCATGATGCAGCCGCGGGCCGGAGGCGCCGTCGCCCGTCCTTTCAAAACACACCACAACGCGCTGGACCAGGATTTTTACCTGCGCATTGCCCCGGAACTATACTTAAAACGCCTGGTCACCGGCGGGCTGGAAAGGGTTTATGAAATCAACCGCAACTTCCGAAACGAAGGCATCTCGACATTTCACAACCCTGAATTCACCATGATGGAGTTCTACATAAGCTATGCCACTTACGAAGACCTGATGTCCTTTACGGAAGAATTATTCGTTTTCATTGCCCAAAACATCTTCAATGGACTGAGCTTTACCTATCAGGGATCGGAAATCGACCTGACACCGCCCTGGCGGCGCCTTTCCGTCAAAGATGCCCTCCTGCAGATCGCCGGCATGGAACCCGCTGATGTGAGTGACCCCGCAAAAACCATTGCATTCGCCCGCAGGGTCGGCTGCGATGTCAAGGAGGCGGATCCGCACGGAAAGATTCTGATGGCCATTTTCGACGAAGTGGTTGAAAAAAAGCTGATCCAGCCCACTTTTGTCACACAATATCCCGTAGCCGTGTCGCCGCTTTCCCGCCGGTCCAACACCGATCCGGAACTGGTGGACCGATTTGAACTCTACATTTCGGGCCGGGAAATCGCCAACGCCTTTTCCGAGTTGAACGATCCCGCCGATCAGCGTGAGCGTTTCCTCCAGCAGCTCAGGGAACGGGAAGCCGGTGATGACGAAGCACACGAAATGGATGAAGACTATGTCCGCGCACTGGAGTACGGTATGCCGCCGACCGCCGGGGAAGGCATCGGCATTGACAGGCTGATCATGCTCTTTACCGATTCAGCATCCATTCGGGACGTCATACTTTTCCCGCTTTTGAGAACCAGACAGGAATGAGACACGCGACGGAATTGATTAAGCGGTAAAAACCGCGTTGATCCGACAGGATATTTTTTAATGCCCTACGAGTTTTTCATCAGCAGAAGGTACATGAGAGCGAAACGCAAGCAGGTTTTTGTTTCGATCATCACCTTTATATCGATTTTCGGGATATTCCTCGGCGTCGCCGCTTTGATTATCGTACTGGCCGTCATGAACGGCTTTGAAGAAGATCTGCGCACAAAAATTTTAGGAATCAAATCTCATATCGAAGTCACATCCGGTATGAACGCACCCCTAAAAAATTATCATGCCCTCCGGGAAGAAATTGATAAAACCCCCGGCGTCGTCGCTTCCACACCCTTTATCTACACGGAAGCCATGGTCCGGGGCAACAACAGTGTTACCGGCGTTGTTATCCGGGGCCTGGATACGCAAAGTTCGTCTAAAGTGATTCATCTGGGAAAAGTCCGGGAGGGCAGTCTGGAGCATCTCAATACCATCCCGGAAGACGTGCTGAAAGAACTGCCCGAAACCGACAAGGGCCTGGCCGGCATCGTGATCGGCAAGGAAATGGCAAGAAACATGGGAATGTTTCTGTACGACACCATCACCATTATTTCCCCGGCCGGCGGCATTTCCACTCCGATGGGCATGGTGCCCCGCATGAAAAAATTTGTCGTGGTGGGCATCTACGAATCCGGGTTTTATGAATACGACTCCAAACTGGCTTTCCTTTCGCTGAAAAGCTGCCAGGAATTTCTGGACATGGGAGACACCGTCTCTGGAATCGATATCGTCGTCAACGATATTTACAAGGCCGATGTAATCGCCCGAAGCATTCAAAAGAGGCTGGGCTTTCCCTTCTTCACGCAAAACTGGATGCAGATGAACAAAAACCTGTTTTCAGCGCTCAGGCTGGAAAAACGTGTGATGTTTATCATCCTGAGCCTGATCGTTCTGGTGGCTGCCTTCAACATCATCAGCGCCCTGATTATGGTGGTTATGGAAAAAAATAAGGACATTGCCATTTTAAAATCCATGGGAGCGACATCCGCCACCATCATGAAGATATTTATTTATCAGGGGCTGATTGTCGGAGTGGTCGGCACTTTTTTCGGATGCATGGCTGGCCTTTTCATTGCCTTGAATTTACAAAAGATTTCCCTGTTTGTGGAAAAAATCTTTCATTTTAAAATACTGCCGGGAGACGTATACTATTTGAGCGAGCTTCCTTCCAAGGTCAATTATGCAGATGTGGTAACCATTGTGATCGGAACGATACTTATTTGTTTTATATCAACTATTTATCCATCTTTTCGAGCATCGCGGCTGGATCCGGCTGAAGCCCTGAGATACGAATAATCCATGAAGCGCGGGCAAATATGATTGTACTGGACAATTTATCGAAAACCTTTATAAAAGACGGCAATAGAATTGAAGTCTTGCGAAATTTAAAACTTGAGGTTAAGAAGGGTGATTCCCTAGCTGTCCTGGGGGTATCCGGAGCGGGCAAAAGCACGCTCATTCATATTCTCGGCACGCTGGATCATCCAACATCGGGAACGCTGCTCATTGGCGGCAACAATGTTTTTGAGTGGGGTGAAAAAAAAATTGCCTCGTTCCGGAACAGAACGATTGGCTTTATATTTCAGTTTAATAATCTGCTGCCGGAATTTACGGCCCTGGAAAACGCGATGATGCCGGCGCTGATCAGCGGGCTTGGCAGAAATCAGGCAGCGGAGAAAGCGTTTCGATTGCTTCAGGAAGTAGGTCTGGAGCATCGCGTGAAGCACAAGCCCGGCGAGCTGTCCGGAGGCGAACAGCAGCGTGTCGCTATCGCCCGTGCCCTGGTGATGGAACCCGAAATTCTGCTGGCCGACGAGCCGACAGGAAATCTTGACACGGAAACAGGAAAAAAGATAGAAGACATCCTGATTCATTTGAACAGAGAAAAAAAAATAACTTTAGTTGTTGTCACGCACAACAAAATGCTGGCAGACAGGATGTCCAAAAGAATCGGCCTGCGTGATGGGGAGATTTATGATATTCAATAAAAAAACTTTTCAGGTATTGTTGGTTGCAATTCTATGCGTTTTTTTCGTTCTTGGTCAAGCCCGTGCGGAAAACATCAAAAAAATATGCATTATGCCGTTTGACGTGCACGCGGGCGACCAGAGCGGAAACCTGCAGGAATCTTTTTACAATCATCTGGTGAAGGAATTTCAAAAAGAAAAAACCATTGAAGTCCTCAGGGCGGGGGATTTTACGGGGAGCAGCGTCGCTGTTACAAAAAGCAAGGCCATCTCTACAGGAAAAGCCCTGAAAGCGGATTATGTGGTCATCGGCAGCATCACACAATTCGGTGAAACCATCAGTGTCGACGCGCAAATCATCAATATCGCGCAGGAAAAAGTCTCTCCGTCCGCATCTGTCCAGGGCAAAGAATCCACCGGGCAGGAAGCGCTGGCGGCGGAAATCAAAACTTCGCTGTTGGCCCACACGGGTTTTCTGGATACCATTGCCCGGGTCGATATTGCCGGCAATTACAAAGTCGGTGCCGAGGCCATCCGGCAACAGCTGCGCAGCAAGGCAGGAAGTCCACTCAGCGAAGATAATATATCCGCAGACATCAAAACCATTTATAAAATGGGGTTATTTGAAGACGTCAGCGCAAAGGTGACATCGGAGGCGGAAGGCAAGGTACTGACCTTCACGGTCATCGAATCCGGGCTGATATCGGAAATCCGGCTGATCGGCAACAAGAAACTGGACCGCGACGACATCCTGGGCGTCATGACGGTCAAAACCCGGCAAAGCCTCAACCAGGGGAAAATTAAAGAAGACATTGAAAAAATTAAAGCTCTTTACGATTCCAAAGGCTACTACAATGCCGAAATCAGCGACCGCATCGAAAAGGAAGGCGAAAAGAATTATGTGCTGATTCTGGACATTCAGGAAAACAAACGGATCTATATCCGTTCCATTACGTTTGAGGGAAATGAAGCTTTCACCGAAAAAGATCTTCTCAAACAGATGAGCACAAAAAAGCGCACTTTGCTGGGGTTCTTTACCGATGATGGTATTCTGCAAGGCAATCAGCTCAAGCAGGATGTTCAGAAAATATCTTCTTTTTATTTCAACAACGGCTTTATCAACTCCCAGGTCGGCGATCCCGTCATCACCCGCGATGCAAAAGGCATTTACATTAAGATGACCATTCAGGAAGGCAAAAGATTCAACGTCGGTAAAGTTCAAATTTCTGGGGACGAGATTGGAAAATCCAGGGAAAGTTTGTTTGCTCTGTTAAAAACACAGGAAGGAAAGAACTATAACCGCGAAGCGGTCATGAGAGATATTGAAACCATCACGGTGGCGGCCAACGACGAAGGCTATGCCCACGCGGATGTCACTCCGAAAGTTGTCCCGCACGAAGCCGAACAGCTTGTTGATATTGATTTCCAACTGACCAAGGGCGAGCCCGTTCACATTGCGCGCATCGGCATTTCAGGCAACACCACTACGCGCGACAAGGTAATCCGGCGGCAACTGGCCATTGTGGAAGGCGATTTGTATTCGACCACCAAATTGAAACAAAGTTACAACAACTTAAACGCGCTTCGTTATTTTGAAGAAGTCGATTTCCAGACGGAAAAAGCACCGGACAACAAGATGGACGTCAACATCCGGGTAAAAGAAAAAAATACAGGCATGTTCATGATCGGCGCGGGATACAGCGCCGTTGACCAGGCCGTGGTTATGGCTCAGGTCTCCCAGCAGAATTTCCTGGGCTACGGGCAAATCCTGAGTCTGAAAGCCTCCCTGGGTTCCAAAACCAACAACTATGAACTGTCTTTCATTGAACCCTGGCTTTTTGATCTGCCGCTGTGGACCAAAGCGGATGTCTGGAAGTACAAGAAGGAATACGACTCCTACACGCTGGATACAAAAGGGGCCGGTCTAACTTTTGCTTACCCGATCTGGAATAAAATCAGCGGCTCGATAGGCTACCGATTCAGCATGGACAATATTCAGGACGTTAATTATTTAACGGCCTCTTATTACATTCTGGCTCAGCAGGGAGAAAGAACAACGAGCTCGGTCACGGTCGGTCTGGGCTATGACACGACAGACGATACGGTTTTTCCCACCAAGGGAATCAAGGCCAGCGTTTCCGTGCAGCACGCGGGAAACCCTTTTGGCGGCAACACGCACTTTACCAAATATTCCGGTTATGCAGCCGGTTATTATCCGCTCTTCTGGGATATCGTTTTAGGGGCAAGAGGACGCATTGGATACTTGCAAAACAATGATGACAATGATACCAGCCTTCCCATTTACGAAAGATATGTTCTGGGGGGCATCAATTCACTTCGCGGCCTGCGCTATGTGGGTCCGATTAATGCCGGAACCAGTGATGTAATCGGCGGTACCTCCATGCTGACGTTCTCTCTGGAGGTTGTTTTCCCTCTGATCAAAGATGCCGGCATGAAAGGCGTTATATTTTACGATGCAGGCAACACCTGGAACGGCGGCTACCATCTGGATGACTTGAGAATGACGGCCGGCGGCGGCATCCGCTGGTATTCTCCTATAGGACCTTTGCGCCTCGAATACGGCTACGTTCTGGATCGAAAGGGGCTAAACGACGACGCCTCGGGTCGCTGGGAATTTACAATCGGCATGTTCATGTAGAATAAAATGAAGATTAAACTTCATCATTCAAAAATAGACTAACTTACAGGGAGGAATTTTCAATGAAGAAAAATATTTTTATTATCTCGGGACTGATTCTGCTTCTTTTTGTGTGGACCACCGCATCTTACGCTGAAGAAAAGATTGGTTTCGTCAACATGCAGGACATCCTGTTAAATTCAAATGCCGGCAAAAGAGCCGAGGCAGAATTTAAAAAGATTGTCGATAGAAAACAGGCCAGTATTAAAGCAATGGAAAATGAAATCCAGAAGATGCAAAGCGAGCTGGAAAAACAGAGCGCGGTGATGGCGGCCCCCGCCCGAAAAGCCAAACAGGAAGCCTATATGAAAAAAATGCGCGAATACCAGCGTTTGGTCGATTCCAGCAACCAGGAACTGCAGAAGAACAAGCAGGACAGTATCGCGAAAATGGTTCCGGACATATCAAAAATCGTCAGCAGCATTGCTGAAAGGGAAAAATTTACCGTGATTATGGACACCATGTCCGTGCATTATTTTTACGACAAATCACACGACATCACGAAAAAAGTTATGGCGGAATACAACAAGCTTTAAAAAAAACCGCTTTCACTTCATGAAATGAACAAAACCATTCAGGAAATAGCCGCCATGGTCGGTGGTTCGGTTGTGGGCGATGAAACAAAAATCATCGCTCACATCCGGCCGATTGACGAAGCAGGTGAAAATGATCTTACCTTTATCGCCGGCGAAAAATATTTCAAAATGCTCAACACGACGCGAGCAGCGGCAATTCTTGTTCCGCCGGGGCTTGCAGCACCGGGGAAAAACCTGATTGTCGTGGCCGACCCTTATGTGGCCTTCGCGAAACTGCTTTCGGTATTTTACCCTGTTGATCACGGCCCGACGGGCATCCATCCGGATGCCATTATCGAAGAGGGCGCCAGCGTATCCCCTGAAGCAACGGTCATGCCCCGGGTCTTTATCGGACGCGGAGCCACCATCGAAAAAGGTGCAATCATTTATCCCGGTGTGTTTATCGGGCGCGGAACCAGCATCGGCGAAGACACCATTCTTTATGCAAACGTGAGCGTCTATCATGACTGCGTCATCGGCAAAAGAGTAATTCTGCATTCAGGCGTTGTGATCGGGGCGGACGGCTTTGGTTTTGCCGCACCGGGCCAGGGGAACGATAAAATTCCCCAGGTCGGCATCGTGCAAATTGACGACGACGTGGAGCTGGGTGCAAATACTACAGTTGACCGGGCAACGCTGGGCAGGACCTGGATTCAGCGAAATGTCAAAATCGATAATTTTGTACAAATCGCGCACAATGTTGTGGTCGGGGAAAACACAGCCATTGCGGCGCAGACCGGTATTTCGGGGTCCACAAAGATAGGCCGCAGCGTGATGATCGGCGGGAAGGTCGGCATTGTCGGCCATATTTCCATTGGAGATGGCGTAAGAATTGCCGCCGGATCAAACATCCACAAGGACGTTCCTGCAGGCACCGTCGGCGGCGGCACTCCGTTTCTTCCCTATAAAGAATGGCTGCTCGTGGAATTAGGCAAAACCAAACTTCCCGAAATCCGTTCTCAGCTGAAAAAGCTGATCAAACAGGTAGAGCAACTGGAAATCAAAACAGGTAAAACAGGTGATCATCAAACATGAAAATTCATCCCACAGCCATTGTAGCAGCGGACGCCCAATTGGAAGAAGGCGTGGAAATCGGTCCCTATTCAATTATTGGACCTGAAGTTAAAATCGGGAAAAACACCGTTATCGGCCCGCACACGGTCATCGATAATTACACGCAAATCGGCGAAGGCTGTAAAATCCTGCAATTTTGTTCCATTGGAGCTCCTCCCCAGGATCTGAAATTCGGCGGGGAAAAAACCGGGGTCATTATCGGAAACTTTAATACCATCCGGGAATATGTCAGCATCCACCGGGCAACGACGGCCGATACGGGCATGACGGTCATGGGAGACCATAATCTTCTGATGGCCTATGTTCACATTGCCCACAATTGTCAACTGGGTGATCACGTGATTGTGGCCAATTCGACGGGGCTTGCCGGACATGTTCATGTGGAAGATTATGCAATTATCAGTCCGCTGAGCGGCGTCCATCAATTTTGCCGCATCGGCGCGCACGCCATGATCGGCGGCGCATCTGCCGTGGTGAAAGATATTCCTCCCTATACCATAGCCAATGGCAATCGGGCCACCCTGTTTGGACTGAACCTGATCGGGCTGCAAAGACGAAATTTCCCGGACAGTTCCATTGCCGCCCTGAAACACGCCTATCGAATCATCTTCCGATCCGATCTTCTTCTGGAGGAGGCGCTGGTAAAAGCCTCGGAAGAAGTGGAAGACTGTCCTGAAAAGCGTCATTTTATCGACTTTATTCAAAAATCAAAAAGAAGCATTTGCCGCTAGAGAGAAAGAAATGGCAACAGACAGAAAAAAAATCAAAGTCGGCGTAGTCGGCATCGGCCATCTCGGCAATTATCACCTGCAGAAATACGCCAATATTGACCATTGCGAAATCATCGGCGTATCCGACACGCAGATTGAAAAAGCGCAGAAAGCGGCGGAACTTTATTCATGCCGGGCTTTCACGGACCACCGGGAAATGCTTGGCCGGGTTGATGCCGTGAGCATTGCCGTTCCCACAGGCGCCCACCACGCGGTTGCCAGAGATTTCCTTTCTGCAGGCACAGATGTGCTGATCGAAAAGCCCCTCTGCGCGACCCTCGAAGAAGCGGACGACCTGGTTGCGCTGGCAAAAAAAAACAGCCTCGTTTTCCAGGTCGGTTTTGTGGAACGCTTCAATCCTGCCGTCATGGCGCTGGAAAAGGTCATTACCCGTCCGGTCTTCATCGAAGTGCACCGCCTGCATCCTTTCTTTGAACGGGGCACGGATGTGGATGTCATTCTGGATTTGATGATTCACGATCTGGACATCATTTTGAAGTTCGTCCATTCCTCTCTCACCAGTGTTGAAGCCGTCGGCGTTCCCGTTCTTTCCGACAAGATCGACATCTCCAATGTGAGACTGTCCTTTGCCTGCGGCTGCATCGCCAACGTAACGGCCAGCCGTATCAGCGCCAAGACCATGCAGAAACTTCGTTTTTTCGGACCGGAGGGATACCATGCCGTTGATACCCGCAAACAGGAAATTCTGTCGTTGAACAAATCCACCGGACCCGATGGTAAACAGCAGATTGTTCAGAATAATATTGAAGTGGGCAGCCACGATCCGCTGGAAGAAGAAATCCGGGCATTCGTCGGCTCCGTCATGACCCGTTCCAAACCCGTTGTATCCGGAGAGGACGGGCGAAAGTCCCTGGCACTGGCCATGGAAATTCTTCAAAAAATGAAAACACACGAGGACATCCAATTATGATCCCCATGGTGGATTTGAAAAGACAATACTCCCGGCTGAAAAAAGAGATTGACAGGGCGGTCGGACAGGCTCTGGAACAGACACAATTTATCCTGGGACCCAACGTCGGCAAACTGGAAGAAGAGGTTGCCGCGTATCACGGATTGCCTCACGCCATAGGATGCGCCAACGGAACGGATGCGCTGCTGCTCGCCTTGAGAGCCTGCGGGATCGGCCCGGACGACGAAGTCATTACAACCCCTTTTACGTTTATCGCCACGGCGGAAGTCATCGCCCTCGTGGGAGCAAGGCCTGTTTTCGTTGATATCTGCGCGGACACATTCAACATGGATCCGGATCGGATCACGGCAAAAATCACTTCCCGCACCAAAGCCATCATTCCCGTCCATTTATTCGGCCATGCCGCCGATATGGATCTGATCATGGACATTGCAAAAAAGAACAACCTGAAGGTGATTGAAGACTGCGCGCAGGCTTTCGGAGCTACATACCGGGGACAGACCGTCGGAACCATTGGCGATGCCGGCTGCTTCAGTTTTTTCCCGAGCAAAAATCTCGGCTGCTACGGTGACGGCGGGATGGTGGTCACGCGCGACGAACAGATTGCCTCAAAAATCAAAATGCTTCGCAATCACGGCAGCGCTGTTCGCTATTACCACTCCGACGTCGGCTACAACAGCAGGCTCGATGAAATCCAGGCGGCGATTCTGCGCGTAAAGCTGCCCGAAATCAACGCATCCAATGACGCAAGAAGACGCAATGCAGCCCTCTACTGCGGCGCCATCAAAGGAAAGGACATCGTGCTGCCTTCCGAGAGACCCGACTGCAGGCACGTGTACCACCAGTTTACCATCCGCACCAGAAACCGCCAGACCATTGCCGATGCACTCTCCAACGCAGGAATTGCCTCAGCCGTTTACTATCCCGTCCCGCTTCATCAGCAGGACGTCTTTCTGAAAATGTATCATTTGAAAGAAAGCCTGAATGTCAGCGAAAACTGCGCCAGCGAGGTTCTTTCTTTGCCGATGTTTCCGGAGCTCACTCCGGAAGAAATCAGGCAAATAGCCGATGTGGTCAATAATGTCCGTTGAAAAAAACAACATACCCCAGAACAACCCTGCGGCATCGGAACACGGGAAAAAAGTGATGATTGTTGCCGGTGAGGCCTCCGGTGATCTGCATGGTTCGTTTCTTGTCCGCGAAATGCTGGCCATCAATCCATCGCTTCAATTCTTCGGCATCGGGGGGAAAAAAATGCAGGAGGCGGGGGTTCAGCTTCTGGCTTCCTCCGCTGATATTGCCGTCGTCGGCGTCACGGAGGTGTTTTCGAAAATCGGATCTTTCATCCGGATCAAAGCCGGAATCAGAAAATTTATGGACCAAATGAAGCCGAATCTCGTGATCCTGATTGATTTTCCGGATTTCAACTTGAATATCGTGGCCCGGGCTGCTAAAAAGAAAAACATTAAAATTTTTTACTACATCAGCCCGCAGGTGTGGGCCTGGCGCGAGGGAAGAGTCAGACAAATCAAAAAGCTGGTTGACAAAATGGCCGTTATTCTGCCCTTTGAAGTTGATTTTTACCATGCACACGGATTCCCGGTACACTATGTCGGGCATCCTCTGAAGGACACGGTAAAAACCGGGTATACCCGTTCCGGGGCAAGGCGCCATTTCGGCCTTCTGGAAAACCAAATAACCATCGGATTGTTGCCGGGAAGCCGGACGGCGGAGGTTGACAGGCTTCTGCCCGCAATGATCGAAGCCGCTCAGATCATCTCGAAAAAAATACCCGGCGCGCAGTATATTCTGCCCCTGGCGGACACGCTGGACGAAGAAACGGTTACCACGATGGTTGCCAAATCCGGAATCAATGTCAAAATCGCCCCCGGACAGATTTATGATGTTCTTGCCTGCTGCGACCTGGCCCTTGTAACTTCAGGAACGGCAACGCTGGAAACCGGCCTGATGGGCGTACCCATGATCATTGTTTACAAGGTGTCTCTTTTTTCGGAAATGATCGCCAGAATGATTATCAGACAGCAGCACATCGGCCTCGTCAACATCATTGCCGGCAAGACGATTGCCCCGGAACTGCTGCAGCGAGACGCTAGTGGTCCGCGCATCGCATCCGAGGCGCTGGCCATTTTATTAAATGACAGCAAAAAACAGGACGTCATCGCCCAGCTCAATGACATCCGCGCCAAACTGGGTGAACCCGGAGCGGCAGGAAGAGCGGCACAACTTGCCTGCGATATGCTATAGGGAATATTATGGAAATTTTTAAACGCCTTCTGGAAATGGCCAAACCGTACACGATGCGCTTTATTCTGGCGATGATTTTCATGCTCATTGCGGGAGGCCTGCAGGCGTCCCTGCCGCTGGTATCCAAGCCGGCCATTGACGAAATCTTCGTCAGCAAAGACATGACGGCTCTCACGTGGATCCCCTTTTTGATTATCGGTATTTTTTTGTTCAAGGGGCTTTGCTCTTATGGACAGGTCATTTTGATGAGTTCCATCGGAATGCGCATTGTTACCGATTTGCGCAACAAGCTCTATGAATGCATCCAGCGACAGTCCCTGGCTTTCTTCACGGAAAATTCAACGGGCATTTTGATGTCGCGTATCACCAACGATGTTCTTTCCGTCCAGACGACCGTTTCGGAAGCGGTCACGGCCCTGGTGAAAGACAGCTTCACGCTGGTCTGTCTGGTTGGCGTGATCTTTTACACGGATTGGAAGCTCGCGCTGATTGCCATGGTTGTTTTCCCGCTGACGGCTTACCCGATAGCCCATTTTGGCAAAAAAATGCGAAAAGTTACCACAGCCTCGCAAATCACCATGGGGGCCCTCACTTCACTTTTGCAGGAAACCATTTCCGGCACGCGCATTGTCAAGGCATTCGGGATGGAAAAATACGAAAGCAAGCGGTTCAGCGTAGAAAATGAGAGACTCTTTGGCCTGGTGATGAAGACCATTTCCGTCAATGCCATCTCCAGCCCGCTCATGGAATTCCTGGGCGGCCTGGGTATCGCCGCCGTCATCTTTTACGGCGGTTATAGTGTCGTTCATGGTTATTCCACACCCGGCAAGTTTTTTTCATTTCTGGCGGCCCTGCTGATGCTTTATGAGCCGGTGAAGCGCCTGACCAACATCAATAACACGATCAACCAGGGCATCGCCGGAGGCGAACGCATTTTCAGCATCATCGATCGCGTGCCGGACATCATCGACAAACCCGGCGCTGCAAATCTTCCTCCGATTACAAAAAGCATCGACATCGAAAACGTAACCTTCCGTTACGAAGAAAAACCCGTGCTGAAAAACATCAACCTCTCCATCAAGGCCGGCGAAGTTGTCGCGTTTGTGGGCATGAGCGGGGGCGGCAAAACTTCTCTCGTGAATCTGATTCCCCGTTTTTACGACGTCTCCGAAGGCCGCGTGCAGATCGACGGCGTGGACATCCGCGATGTGAAGCTGCAATCCCTGCGCAGCCAGGTGGCCATAGTCACCCAGCAGACTATCCTTTTTAATGACACGGTTAAAAACAACATCGCCTACGGAGATATTCAGAGGACGGATGAAGACATTGTCAACGCCGCAAAAGCTGCCAACGCGCACGATTTCATCGTGAAGCTTCCGCAGGGCTACGAAAGCAATATCGGTGAACTGGGGACCAAACTGTCCGGCGGTGAAAAGCAGCGCATTTCCATCGCGCGGGCCTTGCTCAAAGATGCGCCGATCCTGATTCTGGACGAAGCAACATCGTCGCTGGACACGGAAGCGGAAATCGAGGTGCAGGATGCGCTGGACAATCTCATGAAAGGGCGCACCACCCTGGTCATCGCTCATCGGCTTTCGACCATCCGCAATGCCGACCGGATCATTGCCCTGGTCAACGGGGAAATCGTGGAGGAAGGTAATCACGAAACCCTGATGGCGAAGAAAGGCGAATATTACCGGCTGTATAATCTGCAGTTTAAAGATGAAGGAAATGGCAATGATCGATTGGCAAAGGATATGGAATGATGAAGATTCAATTCGTCGTTTCAGTCCTACAAGAGCGCTGCTTTATCTGACCTCCCTGCTCTATCGGCTGATTGTTGATTTGCGCAACCGGTTGTATGACCGGCAGATTCTGAAATCCGTCAGGCTTTCCTGTCCGGTCATCAGCGTCGGCAATATCACCGTCGGCGGCACAGGGAAAACTCCCTGTGTAATCGGGCTTACCCAAATGCTTCAGCAGAACGGTTTCAGGTGCGCAGTAATCAGCCGGGGGTATGGAGGGAGAAACCCGCAGGCTGTCAACATCGTGTCTGACGGAAACAGCATCCTGCTCGGATCCGAAAATGCAGGCGACGAACCCCTTTTGATTGCCCGGTCACTGCCCGGCATTCCCGTAATTACCGGAGCAAAACGGAAGTTCACCGGTCAGACGGCCATCGACAGGTTCGACAGCAATGTGCTGGTCTGTGACGACGCGTTCCAGCACCGGCAAATTATCCGCGATATCGATATTGTGCTACTGGACGCTGAAAGACCGTTCGGGAACGGACATCTTCTGCCGCGCGGTCCGCTTCGTGAGCCTAAGGGCAGCCTCCACCGCGCCAACTGCATTATTCTGACTCGCGCGGAAGGCGGGGAGCCATTGCCTCCGGATATCGCCGAAATGATCACCAGGACGGGCATTCCTGTTTTCCGTGCAGCTCATCAATTCAAGGAATTGGTTATACCGGGGGGAAATCACCTCCCGGATCAAAACGTCCTGCAGGGAAAGAAAGTCTGCGCATTTTGCGGCCTTGCTCAACCCGCGTCCTTTAAAAAGCTGTTAATTGAAGCGGGTTCAGAGATCATGTCGTTTATCGATTTTCCCGACCACTATGCCTATGATGAACGCGACCTTGAAGATTTAAAAAAACATTTTCTGAAATGCAAAGCGGATTACTGGATCACTACGGAAAAGGATGCCATGCGCCTGGAAGCTTATCCCCAATTCTTAAAAACCCTTTGCATTTTGCGCATGGAAATGGAAATAAAACCATCGGATCCGTCTTTTGAAAGCTTTATTTTGAAGCGTTTAAATGACCTTACCGGACAGTAGTGGATGGTGGATAGGAAATACGCGGACATCGGTAGCTGAAGCTTTATTCCCTTGGCAACAATGCTTGTCATTCCCGCGAAAGCGGGAATCCAGAGATATACTGGATGCCGGATCAAGTCCGGCATGACGTCCTTCGACATATTTAGTTGTCGGAGTAATAACATCGTATAGAATAGTTAAGGTGCAGGACTTTGAGCTTTCCCGTTAAATTTGCCATAATGCTTGATCGAATGTTTCCTCTTTTTATCAAGCGCTTTATCGCTGTCCGCGCGTCCCGCGTGGCTTACTATCTTCTGCCAAAGCATAAATTGATTGCTCTTCACAATCTGACGCGATCGTTTCCCGAAAAGTCTTTGACCGAAAACCTGCAAATCATCAAAGACACCTATGCGAGTTTTGCGCTGACTTTTATCGAGTTTCTGCAAATTCTTTATCTTAACCGGAACAATCTAGATACCCGGGTTTCCGTAAAGGGATTGGAACATTATGAAAAAGCCTGCAGGGAGGGCAAAGGTGTGCTGCTTTTCACGGCACATTTCGGCAACTGGGAAATGGGCAATGCCGCCCTGGCCATTCTGTCCAAACCGCCGATCTTTATGGCCCGCACCCTGGACAGCCCTTTTCTCGAAGAGATCACCACGTCCGTCCGCTCCAGACTGGGCATTGGAAACATTCACAAAAAGAACGTCATGAGCTCGATCCTCAGCCAGCTCAGAAAAGGCGAGGTCCTGAAACTGCTGATCGATCAGAACGCTGCTGCAAGAGAAGGCGTCTTTGTCAATTTTTTCGGGCGTCCGGCCTGTGCCACAACCGGCATCGCCCTGATGGCGATACATACCGGGGCAGCGGTGCTTCCTGTCTTCACCACGCGCATGCCGGATGGCCGCTACTTGACGGAAATCGGTCCGCGGGTGGATACCGTCAACACCGGCAACCGTGATCAGGATGTTCTGCAAAATACGCAAAACTACAACACCATTATTGAAAACCACGTCCGCAAGTATCCGGGACAGTGGCTCTGGCTGCATCAACGCTGGAAAACAAAACTCGTTCAGGCACGGAGAAAAAAACTTGATCCTGAAATCCAAACATAAACTGCCGCAGGCGGGACTTGATAAAATATTGATCCGCGGCACCAACTGGATCGGCGACGCCGTAATGACACTTCCGGCCATCGCTTCCGTGCGTGCGTCCTACCCCGGCGCGCACCTGGCCATTCTGGCGAAACCGCCCATAACGGACATTTACCGTTTGTTTTCCGCAGCCGATGAGATCATCCCCTACGAAAAAAAGTTTGATACTCCCCTGGGGGTATTTCGTCTTGCGTTTGCGCTCAAGCCAAAAAAGTTTGACGCTGCAATTCTTTTACAAAACGCCATTGAAGCCGCCATCATCGTTTGTGCCGCTGGTATCGGCCTCCGCGCGGGCTTCGCCTCCGACGGCCGCGGCATCCTGCTGACGCACGCGATACGGAGGACAGAGGCCATTTTCAACATACACCAGATTGATTATTATCTGGAAATGGTGAAAGCGCTTGGCTGCGCAGACGTTGATCGTGCCATGCATCTGGAAACCTATATCTCTCCTGCAGACGCAAAAAAAGCCCTGCGTCAGTACCTGCCGGAGGGCAACGGGAATATTATCGGTATTGCTCCCGGGGCCACCTACGGCCCGGCCAAAAGATGGCTTGCAGAAAGATTTGCCGCGGCCGGAGATCAGCTTGGCACAGATCTCAACGCCCGGGTGATTCTTTTCGGAGGAAATGACGATCAGGAAACTGCCGAACAGGTCCGGGCACATGCTCAATCGGATATGATTAATCTTGCAGGCCGGACCTCCTTAAAGGAAGCGATTTACCTGATATCGCAGTGCAAACTATTTCTCAGCAACGACTCGGGATTGATGCATGTTGCGGGCGCCCTGAATATTCCAACGGTTGCCGTCTTCGGATCAACAAATCCGGTAACCACCTCGCCTGCCGGAGAAAAGACCATACTGGTGCGGAAAGACGTGTCCTGCAGCCCCTGCCTGAAAAAAGTCTGCCCGACGGATTTCCGCTGCATGACACTTGTCACCGTGAGCGATGTTGTCGGGGCTGCCAAATCCCTTTTAAACAAAAGTTGAACCATCATGAAAAAAAACCGGGCCATATTTCTGGATCGTGACGGAACCATCAACGAAGAAGTCGGCTACATTGAACGCCTGGACAGGCTTGTCATCATTCCAGCCGCTTTTGAGGCAATCCGGCTGATCAATCTCAATGGTTTTAAGGCCGTCGTCGTCACCAACCAGGCGGGCATTGCCAAAGGACTCTTTAACGAAGCTTTTGTGATGCAAACAAATGAACGGTTGCAGGAATTCCTCAGGCAAAAGGGCGCGGCCATCGACGCTTTCTATTTCTGCCCGCATCATCCGACCGAAGGCGTCCCCCCTTACCGCAGGGTTTGCGACTGCCGCAAACCTGCGCCGGGACTTTTTTATCAGGCAGCGCGGGACATGGATATTGATCTTGCCGCATCCTACATGATCGGAGACCGCTACCGGGACATGGAAGCGGCCCATCGCGCGGGGGTGAAGGGCGTGCTGGTGAAAACGGGTTATGGTGCGGATGTTCTCGAAAACATCGGTCCCGATCAGGAAACGCCGGAAGCCAAACCGGACCATATCGCGGAAAATATTTTAGAGGCCGTCCACTGGATACTGGAGAACCGGACATGAATATTCTGATTGTCAAACTCAGCGCCATCGGCGATGTCATTCACACGCTGCCGTCGCTTGCGGCCCTGCGCAGACTGTATCCCGACGCGCACATTACCTGGGTAGTGGAAGAAGCGGCGTCTGGTCTTGTCCTTCATCATCCACTGCTTGACCGGGTCATTATTTTTCGCCGTAAAAAATGGATTGAAGATATGAAAGCAGGCAGGCTTCGATCCGTCTGGCAGGACGCGCGCTCGTTTCTCAGAGAGTTGAGAAGGCGGAGCTATGATCTGGTCATCGATTTTCACGGACTGTTTAAAAGCGCTATGGTTGTTCTGGCAAGCGGCGGGAAAAGAAAACTGGGGTATGATTCCTGGCAGGAACTAAACGGTCTGTTTCTGAATGAGAAAATCCCGGAGGACATGAACAAACACGCGGTAGACCGGTATCTGGATTTTCCGCGTTACCTTGGAGCGGAACCCGGGCAGGCCGAATTCATTCTGCCGGCCAATCCCGAGGCGGAAAACAAAAGCCGTGCACTGATGGATTCTCATCATCTGGCAAGAAAGAAATTCATCGCCGTCAATCCCGTCGCATACTGGGAGACCAAGCTCTGGGATAATGAAAAATTTGCGGTCCTTGCAGATCTCATAAAAGATAATATGAAACTGGATGTGGTTTTTACGGGAAGCAGGAAGGATGACGCGGCAGACATCTTGTCGCGCATGAAAGGGAAAGGGATAAACCTGGGAGGGGAAACAACTTTAACGGAGCTGGCCTGCATCTATAAAGATGCGCTTGCCGTCATCAGTACGGATTCAGGTCCGATGCATCTGGCAGCGGCAGTGAGAACTCCGGTAATCGCTCTTTTCGGACCGACAGATCCATCGAGAACGGGTCCTTATGGAACAGGCCACGTTATTATCCGGACGGATTTATCATGCAGTCCGTGCCTTTTGAAAAAATGCCCGACAAAAAAATGCATGACGGATATCCTTCCTGAACAGGTGCTGGCTGCCGTGAAAGAGATAGTGGATGGTGTATAGTGTATAGTGGATAGCTCGCAGTTCATGGCTCATAGCTGATAGAGGAAAGATGTTTTCTGCTTAATATTCATGGCCACATGTTCTATGTTCAAATTTAAATGTTCATAAAAAATAAAGTGAACCCTCTTACCCCGATAGCCTATCACATGTGTCTTGCTAATCATCCACTATACACTAGGCACTATACTCCATCAACCTTGCACCTTTAACTTTAACCTGCTTTTTCTCTAATGACTCACACCTTCCCTTCTCACAACTTTTAAGAAAGTCAGCCAAAGAATTTTCATATCAAAAAAAAAGGATCGGTGTTTCAGGTAATGTACATCAAACTCAACCTTGACGGGGATCGGCAGATCGTCCCGGCCATTGATCTGCGCCCAGCCAGTGATCCCCGGGATCAATCGATGCACACCTTTTTCTGTCCGCAGGACGACCAGATCATCCTGGTTGAATAATGCTGGACGCGGCCCCACAAAACTCATGTCACCGGTTAAGACACTCCACAACTGGGGCAACTCATCCAGACTTGATTTTCTCAAAAAGGGACCAATGGGTGTCAGATATGCATCCGGATTTTTTAACAAGTGCGTTGCCACCGTAGGCGTATCAATCCGCATGGTTCTGAACTTTGGCATTTTGAATATTCTGTTATCCGCACCAACCCGGTCAGACCAGTATAAAGCCGGTCCTTTTGAAGTCAGCCTTACAAATATCATTATCACAAAAAGGGGGACCAGTAAAACCAGCGCTAGACAAATGGATAGAGATAAATCAAATATCCGTTTCATAAATACCATCTTTAGCCTGACCCTTTTATTACTTTATCTGTTTTACGGTACATCTCGCAAATCGTTTCCTTCCACCCCTCATGCAAATCATAACCAGGTGTAAACCCGATTTCCTTTTGAAAACGACTGCCGTCAACGGCAATATCTTCAGTATATTTATCCATCATCTCCACTGTTACCGGTGACTGATGCCCAAAAGCGCCGATTCCTGATTCCATGAAGCGGATCAGCGTTCGTGTCGGCTCCACCGGCAATGATAAGCGGGGCGGTCTTCGTCCGAGCCCTGAACAAATGACCCTGATGATTTCATTTAGGGTATGGAATTTTCCATCGGTCACATTGAATAGTTTTCCCGCAGCTTCAGGATGAAAAGCAGCCTGCACAGCGGCACGGCCGACATCCTTATCATAAATCAGTGTTCTCCGGTTCAACCCGTTCCCTATGGGAATAAAACGAAACTTCGCAAGGGCATGTGTCAATCGCTCATAGTTACCCTTGATGCGGGAGCCATAAATCGCACCAAAACGCAGAACAGTCCCCAAGGGATTTCTGTCCTTTCCTTTTGCCTTCAAGACAATCTGCTCCGCCTCAAGCTTGGTCCGGGCGTAAAATGTTTCGGGACAGGGTGTTGAATTTTCCGTTAAGATTCGGCCACCGGATGGTCCGTAAACGGCAATGGTACTGAACAAGACTACACGTTTTACACCTGCATCAGCCGCAGTATTCACGACATTGCTCGTCCCACCCACATTAATTTTTTGATATTTTTCGAAAAGTTCAGGAGATACATGAACAATATGCAGAAGCGCCGCCATATGGATGACCGCATCCACTCCGTCCATCACTGCCCGCACAGCAGAGGCATCAGTAATATCACCGGTGACGGCTTCCACGCCATCAGGCCAGATCCCGGCAGGCGGCTGGTCAAGCGAAAGCGTGCGGACCGCATAACCCGCCCCGTGAAATGCCCGTACCACAACCGGACCCACCGCACCGGTAGCACCGGTAATCAATATGCGAAGGGAACGTGACATCGGCTAATTCATCCTCATGAAATGAGATAAGATTTGCGTTGCCGCCCTCGAAACGGAAAAAGTGCTTTCCAAAAGAGCACGGGCATTCAACCCCATCTCGCAGCGCAGCTGGGCATTGGATGCCAGCCTTCTGGCACAGGAAACCAGCAGACTGTCCTCACCATTGATGCAGACAAATCCTGCGTTATGGTCTTCCAGAATCTCTTTCAAGTCATTGCCGGGATTTATACTGGCCAGTGTCGGCATGGAATGATACATATACCCCAGCAGCTTACCCGGAAAATTCTGCGTTCTCAAATTGCGGTCGAGGGAGAGCAGGCCAACATCAAACTCGGATAACATGGACAGATACTCCTGCTGCCCCACGGCATCGTGAATGGTGATATTGGTCATTGCGCATAATGCAATCGTTTTTGTCAGCCTGTCTTTTTCACTGCCGTCACCTACCAGCAGGAAATGTACATTTTTTTCATCTTCAATATTTTTTGCGAGCCGGATAATATTATCCATGTCCTGCGCAACTCCAAGATTGCCTCCGTAGAAAAAGACGACTTTCCCCTGTAGTCCCATTTGTTCACGGTAATTTCCCGGTCGAATATTTTTCTCCTGCAATGCCGCCCAATTATAAAACAGTTCGGTGTTATATTTCCGACCAAGACTATTGTCTTTAAAATAATCCAGGTTCGCCGGCGTTTGGACTCCGATAATGTCCGCAGCTCCGTAATTTTGGAGTTCCTTCCATTTGAAATACCTGTAAGCCACCCCTTTTCTCAAAACACCCGCATCCACCGCCCATTGCGGGAAAATATCACGCAAAATTAAATATGATGGGCAATTGTAAAGCTTTTTTAATCTCTTCACAAGAGAACCAAAAAAAATTGTAGGTGAATAATAAACAATTAAATCACACGGGTTTTCTTTAAAAAAACGCTTCCCCTTCTTCCAGATGAGGCTGGACAGTCTGGCTTCGTTGAGACCGCGAATTACTCTGGATGCGTTTTTTATTTTACCGGTGCGCACCCGTAATACTTTTATTCCTTCTTCACAGGCTATTTCCATTTCACCTGATATGCCTTCATCGGGAGCAACAACCACCGGTTCATGGCCAAGACGATGAAATTCTGCTGCAAGATCATGGATCAGTTTGGCGCTGGACATCGTACTGGGCAGGTAATAGACGACAAGCAGCAGGATTCTCATAAAATATTTTTCCCGTGGAAAGTGACTTCGGAGGTTTTTTCGGACAGTTTACTTGCCCCAGACTGTCCGGTTTACATAATCGGTGTAACTCAGGATGATGCGGAGAACTTTCCGGGAGACATTGTCCACATCATAGTCAGGAACAAGTTTGAAAGGCCGGGTGGTGCCGCTATAATGAGATGTGGCGACGGAAATCGCCTCCAGAACTCTTTCCGCTTTGAGCCCGCACATGATCAGTGTTCCTTCATCCATTCCTTCCGGCCTTTCGTGGGCCTGCCTGACGGTCACCGCAGGAAAACTCAATATAGAAGATTCTTCCGTAATCGTTCCGCTGTCGGAAATAACACAGTGGGCGCTCATTTGAAGCTTAACATAGTCAAGGAAACCTAGCGGCTTTAAAAAATGGATGCGATCATCCATCTTTTTCATGCCAAGGCTCTCCATTCGATTTTTGGTTCTTGGGTGAGTGGAAACAATCAACGGCAAATCAAACTTATTTGCTATTGTTTTCAATGTATCCATCAGATCAGAAAAATTGACATCACTATCAATATTCTCTTCCCGATGCGCGCTGACAACAAAGTAACGCCCGGCAACCAGCTTCAGACGATTCAAAACATCCGATGCCTCAATTTGCGGGAGGTAATGAAGAAGGACTTCTTTCATCGGCGACCCGGTTTTAATCACCGTCTCGGGTTTCAGTCCCTCGGCCAGCAGATAGCGGCGGGCGTGTTCCGTATAGGGCAAATTGATGTCGCTTATATGATCAATGATCCTGCGGTTAATCTCTTCCGGAACTCGCTGGTCAAAGCAGCGGTTCCCGGCCTCCATGTGAAAGATGGGGATCTTGCGGCGTTTGGCCGCGATGGCGGACAGGCAGCTGTTCGTGTCGCCGAGCAACAGAAAGGCGTCAGGCATCTCCCTGGCAAGCAGATCATCCGTGCGGGCGATGACATTTCCGATGGTATGGGCGGCGTTTTCACCCACGGCATCGAGAAAATGATCAGGCTTGCGGATGCCCAGCTGCTGAAAAAATATTTCATTCAGTTCATAGTCATAATTTTGCCCGGAATGAACCAGAACATGGTTTGTGTACTGGTCCAGTTCATGAATCACCCGGCATAGCTTGATTATTTCCGGTCGCGTACCAATAAGTGTCACTACCTTCATTTTTTCACTCCATGCATGCTATTTGTAGTGAGGATAAAAATCGGCATGAGCATCCACCCATTCTTTCATTTCCCGAACCATCTGTTCGTAAGGGGGAACAACAAAGGAAAAATCATTCCTTTTGCTCCGCAGGGACTTGTCCAGTTTCAGATGGTCATCTTTATGGATTTTAACACAGTCATTACGGAAATATTTATTGAAAAGGACAAGCAAGTCGTATTTGGAAATGCTGACATTGTTGACCAGATTATACAACCCGCACAGATTCTCCTTGATCGCCTGTTCCATTGCCCGTGCAAGGGTAATGGTTGTGACGCCTGTCCATAACGCACCGGTAAATCCATTGACGGTCTCTTTTTGTTTCATAAACCAGTTGAAAAGGCCGATACCACTTTCATTCATATCGGGGCCGATGATTGAGTTGCGGAATGTAAGATTTTTGTTGTCTTCCACTTCACCCAACGCTTTTGACCGGTCGTAAAATGTTGCACCGTCGCGGAGGCTTTTCTCGTAATATGGGCCGGTGTTTCCGGCAAAAACACAATCCGTGCTCATATGAATCAGTTTTGTCCTTTTGTCTCTCAGGACATCTGCAATTAAATGAGGCAGATAGCTGTTCAGGTAAACCGCCCTGGAATGGTTTTCCTCCGCCTGCTGGTTCAATATGCCTATGCAATTAATTACAACATCATAATCGCCGTCCAGCAGCATGCCTTGAAAACCGTCTGTTTCAAAAGCGTCTCCGATAATATTTTTACAATAGGGGAAGGGAGAAATTGAGTAGGCCGTAACGTCGTAACCCTTTTCTTTAAAATAAAGCGTTATGGCATGCCCGGCCATGCCAATGGATCCCAGAATCAATATCTTCATGATTTCTTCCCCTGTTCTTTTCAAGCGTTCATTACCGTCCAAGATCATCCCGGATCATCGGTATCTTCAGCAATAGCTGGATCATCTCCTGTTCATCCAAACGCCTCGTATTATGCGAATGATAATCTTCGAACGCAGTTATTTTCTCTTCTCCCTCAATAAAGTACTTGTCATAATTCAAATCTCTTCCGTCACAGGGGATGCGGTAATAGTTTTCAAGATCTTCCGCTTTTGCCATCTCTTCACGCGTTACCAGGGACTCATATAATTTTTCGCCGTGGCGAGTTCCGATGATTCGAATTTTGGTTTTGACCTGATACAGTTCAATCAGTGCTTTTGCAAGAACGTCCAGCGTCGCGGCCGGTGACTTCTGAACAAACAAATCGCCATTCACTCCGTTTTCAAACGCATAGAGCACCAAATCCACAGCATCATCTAAAGTCATCATGAATCGCGTCATATTCGGATCGGTGATGGTAATATCCTGTTTGTTTTTTATCTGATCTATCCATAAGGGGATAACGGAACCGCGGCTGGCCATAACGTTGCCATACCTGGTACAGCAAATTGTTGTTGTGCCATCTTCGCCCAAAGCCCTTCCTTTGGCAATGGCGACTTTTTCCATCATCGCCTTACTGATACCCATGGCGTTAATCGGATAACAAGCCTTGTCTGTACTAAGGACAATAACCTTTTTCACACCATGTTGAATTGCCGAATCCAAAACATTTTCCGCCCCGTAAACATTCGTGCGAACGGCCTGGATGGGAAAAAATTCGCATGATGGAACCTGCTTCAGTGCCGCTGCGTGAAATATGTAATCGACGCCTGCCATGGCATTGTCGACACTGCGTTTATCACGCACATCACCAATATAGAATTTAACCTTGGGGTTTTGTAGCTGGTGCCGCATATCGTCCTGTTTTTTTTCGTCACGGCTGAAAATACGAATCTCTTTAATCTCAGAATTCAGAAATCTGCCGAGCACGGCATTGCCAAAAGAACCCGTTCCTCCGGTAATCATGAGAATTTTGTTTTTAAACATAGCCAAACCTCAATATTAGAAAGTTATTATTAAGCCTTTTAAAGTTAATTAGCCTATTGATTATTTTTATTTTTCAAAACGGTGAAATCCTTTCGGAAGTCTTTACTATATAGCATCAACAACATTTTATCTGCAAAATAAATTATGAAGAGATTGAGAATAATTGACCCAAAGAGCAAATAAGATTGCATGGGAACATAGCCAAAAGATAGATATCTAAAAGCAACAACTTGCGCGATTAACGAACACAATATAACATTTTCCCCGCCTAACCTGAATACAAAATATTCTATGATCGCTGCAATCACACCCAGAATAAACATACACACAAATAAAAACAGAAACGATCCCGGATAAAAAAGGAAAGCAACAATGCCCGGCAGGGAAATATAATGAAATTTCGTCTTATCTGTATTGATATATGGAGATGCAATAAAGGTATTATCAAAAAAACTTGTTTCGTTTTCATTATATGTCTCTTTCCAGGCCGTCTTCGACAAATCCCATCCCAGATCAGGGTAACTGGAAACAGCCATAACACCTTCCATACCAACCCAACGGTCAACAAAAAGTGTTAAAGTGATGTTTGTTATAATACCTAAATTTTTCCTATAAGATTGATAAGAAGACTGACCAGAGGCTTCTAGGTGATCGCAGGCACGGAGATAGTTCGCATAAAAAACCGAGGCTGCCATTAATGATGCTAAAACAAAGAGTGTCACTGCGAAAAACTGCAGATTTGATTTTATTGAATGAAATCTGCGACTGGTAAATACTCCATATATCAAAGAGCCTGAATTCAGAATCATCCCCCTGCTCAATAATGATAAATTTGAAACAAAGCTCTCCAGCAAACTCAAAAACATTACCAGAAATGACGTTTTCTTTTTGATTTCGAATTCAAATCGGAGGATCAATGCCGAGAAAGAAGCCAAACCGAACAGCAGCAACCACTTGTAAACTCCATTCATGCCAAAAGGCAATGTTGTCCGGGTAATTTCACCTCTTTGATAAATGCCGAAATATGAATTTGTGGCAGCAGTGATAAAAAATAAAAACACAAACCCTGCAAGAACAATTTTCCGATGATTTTGGTAAAAGCTGAACAGTCCCTGATGGGTAATCCCTTCTATTTTTAAAGGGTAATTACAGGAAAGTTTTTCCCGTAAAAAGCTAGCGGCCAAAAGACCGAGCATGCCACAGGAAGACACCAGCAGCGCTTTGTCAAAAGCGCCTCCTGAACCGTCAAAATAACCAACAGGTTCATTAAAAAATCCATCAAAAAAGGCAACTCGAACGGTTAACTTTAGCCAAAACCCGAGCCAGAAAAATATTCCTATGA
>Ga0116160_1000743_pt1 | contig 36868 bp, 30 predicted proteins | sample AD_JPNAS2_MetaG_FD_89879 | JGI IMG/M metagenome (GOLD analysis project Ga0116160, IMG submission 89879) | Active sludge microbial communities of municipal wastewater-treating anaerobic digesters from Japan - AD_JPNAS2_MetaG | ecosystem: Engineered > Bioreactor > Anaerobic > Digestate | place...
CGGGGCAAATAATGATTAACAGAAAGGGGCTGCTTATAAGAAGCAGCCCCCTTGTTTTCATGGTGGGTCAGGGCAGAATTGAACTGCCGACACTCGGATTTTCAGTCCGATGCTCTACCGACTGAGCTACCGACCCATGCCCGGGCTTCCGCCCTCAAAACTCTGATACTGAACTATTTTCGTCGGAGCGGTAATTTTTGTTAACTGAGTACTGCCGCCCCGGAATATATCTATTTATAAAATAGTCAGATATTTGTCAAGCCGTATTTTGGCTCGTATTCCTCCTGCAAAGTACCGTATTTCTTAACGTTTACGACGATTGTCCCCGCGATTTTATCATGCCAGCCCTGTCTTTTCGGATCAATGATAACCCAGAGAAATCCGAGGAAAAAGGGGATGCCGGAGACCAGGTAGCCGGCCCAGCGGAGGAAGGCGATTCCGAGGCCGGCGGGGGAGCCGTCCGTCTTCAGCACGCGAACGCCGAACAGCTTTTTCCCGAGCGTCTGGCCCGTCGTCCCGTGAAACCAGGTATAATAGAAGGCGTTCATGCCGATGAACATGGCGTAATAAGGCAGGAGGATGCTGTCCCCGGCTTCTGCTATGTCCATATCTTCAAGACTAATAATTCCCGTAATCCCGGCCGGAATAAGAATAAGGACAAGCGCCGCAAACGCCGTCAGGTGGAGGACGGCGTCGTCCACCATGGATGCGAAGAGTCTCCTCAGAAATCCGCCGTACTGGTCCCTCCTCATCGAATCTCCCTTTTCATCTCTGCACCCATCGTACCGAGTTCATACTGGACAATTGTAATGACCGCGATGGCTGCGGTTTCCACCTTCAGGACGCGGCTCCCCAGTCCCGCCGAAACAAAACCGTGCCGCCGCGCCTCTTCAACTTCCTCGCCCGAAAGGCCGCCCTCGGGGCCTATCACCACTTCGATATTTTTCGCTCCGGCGGATTCCCCGCCGCGCAGAATTTCCTTGAGTCCCCGGTCCGCCTCAGCTTCCCAGAGGATCAGCCGGAGCGCATTCCCGCCCGGCCGGGAAACGGCTTCCGCGAAGCTTTCGATTTCAGAAATTTCCGGCACGTCTCCCCGGCCGCACTGCCGGCTCGCTTCGAGCGCGATTTTGCGCCAGCGATCGACGCGGCGCCTCGCTTTTTCCGGCGTGAGCCGGGGAATCGAACGCGAGGATACGACCGCGACCAGCCTGTCGACCCCCAGTTCCGTCGCCTTCTGGACGATCAGGTCCATCTTTTCTCCCTTGGGGAGCGCCTGCACCAGAGTGATCCGGAGGTCCGGCTTCGGAACCGGTTTCCTGCCGACGACGCCGACGATCGCGCTGCGCGGTCCGTAATCCTTCAGCACGCCTTCAAATTCGAACTCCCCCAGCCCGAAGAGGATCATCCGCTCGCCTTTTCTGAGGCGGAGGATGTTCCTGATATACCGGTAATCGTCCCCGGCAAGCTCCTCGGTCCTGCCCGTTTCGGTCTCTTTGGGAAAGTAGATGCGGGGGATTGTCATATACAGGCGTTAGGCGTCAGGCGTCGGGTTTTGGGTTTTGGGGCATTAGGTATCAGGTGTTAGGTATTGGGTTAAGGATTAAGAGAGCGTTGCACTATGAAGCATAATAGCTGGAGCAAATTCTAACAGTTAGTATTTTCGTCCTGAACCCATTACCCATTACCCCTTTTGCCGGAGGACGTAACAAACCCATTCCTTGTCCCGCAGGACGTTCTGGACGGAAAGGGGGGGCTTGAGAAATTTCTTTTCGATTGCGTCGACGCTTTTCTCGATTATTCCGGATATGATGAGGTATCCTTTTTTCTCCATGAGGCTTATGAGATGCGATCGGAGTTTTATCAGGGGTTCTGCATTGAGATTGGCGACGATCAAGTCGAAGCCGCCCGCCTTGTATTTGCTGATATCGGATTTGACCACTTCCACGCGGTCGCCCACCTGATTGATGGCGATGTTCTTCCGGGCGATCTCGACCGCCTGCGGATCGATATCGACGGCGGTAATCTTGGCGGCCCCCATTTTTGCGCAGCAGATGCTGAGGATTCCGGTCCCCGTGCCCACGTCGAGAACCCTCCAGTTTCGGATCGTACGGTCTTTCAGGAGGATCTCCTCGAGGGCCTCCAGGCACATGCGGGTCGAGGAATGCTGTCCGGTCCCGAAAGCCATGCCCGGGTCGATCTCGATCACTATATCCCGGCCGGTGGCGGTGTATCTTTCCCAGGTGGGCTTAATTACGATATTCTTGTGAATTCTGAGCGGCTTGAAGTATTTTTTCCACTGTTCGCCCCAGTCCGGGTCGGACAGGGTCTTCACGGTGAAGTCGGGCTGCTTCAGATCGGGGAAAAGATCGACGAGGTTTTCAATATAGGTCTTGAGCCGGTCCAGTTTCTCTTTCCAGGGGGAATCGGCCGGCAGGTAGGCCTTCAGCTCCTCGCGCAACGGCGGGGCGAAGACGCTCAACTCGGCGCCGCCTGGCTGATCGGCGTCTTCTTCCTGGAAAGTGCCCGTCGCGCCGAGTTCTGTAATGAAATTCGCGAGGCCCTCTATCAGCTCCGGCGGACTGGTGATGGCAATCTCGATCCACGCTTCCTTGCCGCTTTTTTCCGTTCCGTTCGGCATACGAGCTTTCGCTTGGTATTTTTCAATAAAATCGGCTGTCAAGCCGAGCAGCCGTCAACGGGTATTCTATAACGTTTTTTGCCGGGTATTTCAAGTGGACTTGAATTTTTTTTAATATTTGTGATAACTTATTTGACCTTTTTTTCCTGGAGCAGAAAGTGGGACATTATCCGGTCAGCCTGGATATTTCCGGACGTAAATGCGTGATCATCGGCGGGGGCGAAGTCGCGGAGAGGAAAGCGCGGCGGCTCGTCTCCTGCGGAGCCGATTTGTACGTCGTCTGCCGGTCCCTTTCCCCTGGGCTTGAGGAGATGAAGCGCGGGGGCAGGCTCACCCACGTCCGGGACGATTACCGGGCGGAACATCTCGACGGGGCTTTCCTCGCGATCGGGGCGACCGACGACCGGGCGGTAAACGAAAGGATCTTCCGCGACGCGCGCAAAGAGCGAGTTCTGATCAATGTCGTCGACGACCCCCGGTTATGCGATGTTATTCTTCCCGCCCTGTGCGAAAGGGGCGGACTCCAGATCGCCGTTTCCACCGGAGGGAAAAGCCCGGCGCTCGCGAAGAAACTCCGTGAAGACCTCGAGAAGGAATACGGTCCGGAGTACGGCATTCTTCTCGATATCATGGGCGCCCTGCGGGAAAAAATCCTGCCGCGCGGCTATGACGCTTCCCGGAACAGATCCCTTTTCGAAGCCGTTGTCCGTTCCGATATCCTTCATGGAATCCGGGAAAGGGATTGGAAACGCGTCAGGAGAGACATTCTCGACCTGACCGGCGAGGACCTCGAGGGACTGGAAAGGTTCGCATAATGGATATTCTCTTTTTTAAGGCGGCTCTGTTCGGGTATCTGCTCAGCACGTGCGGCTACATGGCCTCCCTGATCCTGAAAAGGGTTTCCGCGGCCCGCATTTCCGCATGGGTGCTCCTGGCCGCGTTTGTCCTCCACACGGTCTCTCTCGGCCTGCGGGCCGGCGGGGCGGGATTGACCCCGGCGGTGAACCTGCACGAGGCCCTTTCTTTTTTCTCGTGGGCGATTTCCGGCGGCTATCTTGCCTTCCAGCTTAAGACCAGGACCCGCGTGCTCGGCGCATTCGTCTCGCCGGCGGCCCTTATCCTGATGCTGGCCGCCGCCTCCGGACTGGACGTCATCTCCATACCGGAATCGTTGGAGGGCGGCCTTGTCGCTGCGCACGTGATCCTTTCCCTGACGGGGGAGGCCCTGCTCGGGCTCGCCTGCCTCGCCGGGATTGCGTACCTCCTGCAGGACCGTTGGCTCAAACACCGCCGTGTCACGGGTTACAGCCGTCTGCTCCCCCCGCTGGGGGATCTGGACCGGATCGGCCACATCTGCCTTCTGATCGGTTTTCCGCTCCTCACGTTCGGAATCGCGGCGGGCTCGATCTGGGCGGGCTCGGTGTGGGGAAGCCATTGGAGCTGGGACTCGAAGCAGATCTTGACGTCCCTGGCCTGGCTTGCCTATGCGGTCCTGCTGCACCAGAGGCTCGCCATCGGCTGGACCGGGAGAAAGGCGGCCGTGCTTTCCATCGCGGCTTTTCTGTTCGTATTATTCACGCTGATCGGGAACGCGTTTTTCCGGTCGGTGCATAATTTCGTCTGAGACATGAACCTGATACTCTTCGGCATGAGCCATAAGACATCCCCGCTGGAAGCGCGGGAAAAGCTTGCCCTTCGCTGCGGCGAGGCGGGGGAGTCGTCGACGGGAATACTGGGGATCCCCGGGGTCAAGGAGGCGATGTGCCTCTTCACCTGCAATCGCTGCGAGATAATCGCCGTGGGGGATTCGCCGGAAGCCGCCGACGGGATCCGGGACTTTATCGCCGATACGGGAGAGTTCTCCGCCGAGGATCTGGACAGGTTCATATACGTTCACCGGGGCGGCGATGCGGTCAGGCATCTCTTCCGCGTAGCTTCAAGCCTGGATTCCATGGTGCCGGGGGAGCCGCAGATACTGGGCCAGGTGAAAGAGGCCTACCGGCAGTGCGTGGACCGGAAGTCTTCAGGCATGCTTCTCAACCGCCTCCTGCATCACGCGTTCCGGACGGCGAAGCGGGTAAGAACGGAAACCGGCATAGCGGAAAACGCGGTCTCCGTGAGCTTCGCCGCGATTGAGCTGGCCAAGAAGATATTCGGAAGCCTGAACGGGAAAACGGTCCTGCTCGTCGGCGCCGGCGAGATGGCGGAACTGGCCGCCCGGCACCTGGCCGCAAACGGCGCCGGAAAGATATTCATCGCGAACCGGACCTACGAGAACGCCGTGCGCCTCTCCCGCGAATTTCTCGGGTCTCCCGTGGAGTACGGAAACATCGGCGAGAAGCTCGGGGAGGCCGATATCGTGATCAGCTCGACGGGGGCAAGCGGATACCAGATTACGAAAGATATGGTCGCGGCGGCCCTCCGCCGCCGGAAGAACCGCCTGCTTTTTCTCATCGACATCGCCGTGCCGAGGGATGTCGACCCGGCGGCGGCGCAAATCGACAACGTATATCTCTATAATGTGGACGACCTGCAGGGGATCGTGGATGAGAACGTAAAGACGCGGGTCGCCGAGACAGGGCGCGCGGAGTCGATAGTTGCTGAGGAAGTGTCTCTTTTCGCGCAGTGGTACGATTCGCTCGAGGCGGTCCCCACGATCGTGGACCTGCGCCGGAAACTCGAAGAGATTGCCGACGGCGAGATCGGAAAATCGTCGTGGCTGCGCGAGCTCGGACCGGAAGAGAACGAAAAGATCCGCCAGCTCGTCGGGTCCGTCCTTAATAAAATACTGCACGGGCCGGTAACGGGCTTGAAGGAGGCGAGCCGGAACAGCGGCGCCCTGCCTTATATAGAAGCCGTACGGAAGCTTTTCAAACTGGATGACAGTAGTTCAGAGTTCAGAGTTTCGAGTTCAGAGTTCGAGGAGAATGCTGAAGAAGTCAAGGGGGAACCCGCCGGGTCGGCCGCGTCCGGCCGGAGTGAGTCGAGGGAAGACAATTAAGACGATTTTGAGAATAGGAACGCGAGGGAGCGCGCTGGCGCTGCGGCAGGCCGTCATAGTAGCGGAAAACCTGAAAGGAAACCGACCCGATCTCGAGATAGAGACGATTGTCATAAAAACCACGGGCGACAGGATGCAGGATATCGCCCTGTCGAGGATCGGCGGCAAGGGTGTGTTCGTAAAGGAGATCGAAGAAGCCCTGCTGAGAGGCGAGATAGATGTCGCCGTCCACAGCCTTAAAGATGTGCCTTCCGAAATTCCCGGCGGACTCGAAATCGGGGCGGTGCCCTTGCGGGAGGACCCGCGGGACGTGCTCATCTCTCGAAACGGGGAAAAAATTTCGGAGCTTCGCCGCGGCGCCAGGATCGGAACGGGGTCTTTACGGCGAGGAATCCAGATCCGGCATTGGTTCCCCCATATCGAAATCGTTCCGATCCGGGGGAACCTCGACACGAGAATCCGCAAGCTCCGGACGGAAAACCTCGACGCGATCGTTGTCGCCGCAGCCGGGCTTTCCCGCCTGGGATTGGCGGGCAGCGTCACCCAGTATCTGCCCGTGGAATCGGTTGTGCCGGCGATAGGGCAGGGGGCGCTCGCCGTAGAGATGAGGTCGGGCGACGGGAGAACGCGGGAATTGACGGCCTGCTTGAATCACCCGCCGAGCTTTGCGGCCGCGGAAGCGGAACGGGCGTTTCTCAAAGTATTCGGCGGCGGCTGCCAGCTGCCGATCGCCGCTCACGCCGAAATCACCGGCGATATGCTGGAAATGGGGGGTCTCATAGGCAATCTGGACGGAACACGGATCATCCGTGATTCGTCGGCGGGGCATGCCGTCGATGCCGGAAAAATCGGAAAAGAATTGGCCGTTCGCATCCTGAAAAGCGGCGGGGATATAATCCTCGCGGAAGTCAAAACAGAAATTTGATTTTACTTAGTGTCCCTTTCGGGATAGTGGAAACCCTCGCCATCAGGCGAAGCAAGTTTATATGAAGAAAAAAGGAAAAGTCTATATCATCGGCGCCGGTCCGGGTGATCCCGGCCTGATTACCGTGCGCGGCGTGGAGTGCCTGTCCCGGGCGGACGTGGTCATCTACGACCACCTTGTCTGCGAGGATATTCTGCGCCATGCCCGGCCGGAAGCGCGCCGCATATATGCCGGAAAAAAAGGCGGGGACCATACGCTCCCCCAGGAAGAGATAAACCGGCTCCTTGTGGAGGAGGCTGCGCAGGGCAGGACGGTCGCCCGCCTCAAGGGTGGAGATCCCTTCATCTTCGGGAGGGGCGGCGAGGAGGCCGAAGTTCTGGCAGCCGCGGGCGTTCCTTTCGAGATAGTGCCGGGCGTGACTTCCGCCATCGCCGTTCCCGCTTACTCGGGAATACCTCTGACGCACCGCGCCCACGCTTCCACCCTGACGCTCGTGACGGGTCACGAGGACCCTTCCAAGGTGCAGACCGGAATAGACTGGAGCGCGCTTGCGCGCATGGGAACGCTCGTCTTCATGATGGGCGTGCGCAACCTCGAGGCGATCGTAAAAAACCTGATCGGCTGCGGCAGGAGCGCCGGAACGCCGGCCGCCGTGATACGCTGGGGAACGACGCCCGACCAGAAAACGGTGCAGGGTACGCTCGGCGATATCGTGCGGAAGGCGGCGGAAAACATGATATCGCCCCCCGCGGTGCTGGTGGTGGGCGAGGTCGTTATGCTCAGAGGCGTGCTCAATTGGTTCGAAGCGAAGCCACTCTTCGGGAAAGGCGTCGTCATCACCAGGCCCGAGGAACAGGCGCGGGAGTTCGCCGGTCTGCTGTTCGAGCGCGGGGCAAGGCCTGTACTCTTTCCCACGATCAGGATAGCGCCGCCGGCCGGCTGGTCCCGCATGGACGATGCGCTGGCGCGGATCGCCTCCTTCGATTGGATTGTATTCACCAGCGCGAACGGGGTAAGATCGTTCTTCGACCGGCTGGCCCGGCTGGGGATGGACGCGCGGAGGCTTGGGGGCGCAAAGATCTGCGCGATCGGGCCCGCGACAGCACGGCTGGTAAAGGGCTTCGGGCTCGGGGTCGATCTCGTCCCGCAGCGGTTCATCTCGGAATCCGTCGTTGAAGCTTTCCGGGGGATCGATTTGAAAGGAAAGCGCGTCCTCCTCCCGAGGGCGGAAGAGGCCAGGGACGTCATTCCGGAGGGGCTTGCCGGAATGGGGGCCGACGTCGAGGTCCTGACCGCATACCGGACCGTCCGCTCGGACAAGCGCCGGGAGGAGTTCGAGGAGATCCTCCGGGACGGAAAAGTGGACGTCCTGGTCTTCACCAGTCCATCGACGATCCGCTGTTTTCTTGAGATAATGGGAAGCGGCTTTTCGCTGCCGGACGAGGTGAAGATCGCCTGCATCGGTCCGGTAACGGCCGCCGCCGCCCGGAAAGCGGGACTCAGGATAGATATCATGCAGGAAGAATACACGATTCCCGGCATGGTGGAGGCACTGGAAAACTACTATAAGGAGAAGCAATAAATTCTAAATTCTAAATCCTAAACAAATTCAAAATTCAAATAATGAATTCCAAGACAAAGTTCACGGATTTTTTGGATAGTCTTTGCTGTAAAGCGCGTTATGGAATTTGAATTTTGGTTTTTGTGCTTGTTCAGGATTTAGGATTTCGTGCTTAGGATTTATCGGATGATCGGCATTTCCAAACTATATTGCGGCGCAGTCGAAGCCGCCGATGTCCTCCGCTACGGCGGCGAATCGGAGAAGCTTCCGTCGCATCTGCTTCAGTTCTCGGCGGACAAGCGGCCCGTTGTAGTCTGGAACATGACGCGCCGGTGCAATCTGAAATGCGTGCACTGCTATTCCGGATCTTCGGACGCCGCCGCAGAGGGCGAACTGACCACGGACGAGGGAAAGAAATTTCTCGAAGACCTTGCTTCTTTCCGGTGCCCGGTGGTCCTGCTGTCCGGAGGCGAACCCCTCATCAGGAAGGATTTCCTGGAGCTCGCGGAAACGGCGGCGGGGCTCGGCTTGCGGGTGGTGGTATCCACGAACGGGACGCTCATTACTCCCGCCATGGCGGAAAAACTGGGAAATATCGGGCTGTCCTATGTCGGCGTGAGCCTGGACGGGATCGGGGCGGTCCACGATCTGTTCCGGGGCGTGCCCGGAACTTTCGACAGGACGCTGCGCGGCATCCGGATCTGCCGCGATGCGGGAATCAAAGTGGGGGTCCGTTTCACGGTCACGAAGCGCAACGTCGGGGAGGTTCCGGCGATTTTCGACCTGATCGAGAAGGAGAACATACCGCGGGCGTGTTTTTATCACCTGGTTTATTCCGGGCGAGGATCGAGTCTGAGAAGCGAAGATCTGACGCATGAGGAGGCGAGGAAGGCTGTCAGCCTCATCATGGACAGGACGAAAGATCTCTTCCGGCGGGATCTCGCCAAGGAAATTCTCACGGTCGACAACCACGCCGACGGCCCCTATATTTACCTTCGCCTTCTGCGAGAGGACCCGCGGCGGGCGGCGGAGGTGCTCAAGCTGCTGAAAATGAACGCCGGCAACAGTTCGGGCCTGGGAATCGGATGCGTGAGCTGGGACGGCGAGGTTCATCCCGACCAGTTCTGGAGACAGGTCTCGTTCGGCAATATCCGCCGCCGGCCCTTCAGTGAAATCTGGCAGGATACTTCCAACGAGCTTCTGGCCAGGCTCAAGGAAAAGAAAAAATACGTAAAGGGGCGATGCGGCACATGCCGCTGGCTCGACGTCTGCGGGGGGAATTTCCGGGCGCGCGCCGAAGCGGCCACGGGAGATATCTGGGCCCCGGATCCGGCGTGCTATTTGTCTGATGTAGAAATAAGGCAAACTATCTCGCAACTTGAGACTTGAGACCTGAGACTTGAAACTTTGTTACCGGAGGTTTGAAATGTATTTCCCCGCATACCGGCCAAGGAGATTGAGAAAGAATGAAAATTTCCGGAGAATGATCCGGGAGACGAGACTGACGGTGGACGGCCTGGTTTTGCCGCTGTTCATTACGGCGGAAAAGGAGTTCAAAAAGCCGATTGCGTCCATGCCGGGCCATTTCCAGCTATCCATCACTTATGCCGTGGAAGAGGCCAGGGCTGCCCGGGACCTCGGGATTCCCGCCGTTCTCCTGTTCGGGATCCCGGCCCGGAAGGATGAAACAGGGACCGACGCCTATTCCGACGACGGTGTAATCCAGCGGGCGGTACGGGAGATCAAAGAGGCGGTTCCGGAGATTCTCGTCGTCACCGACTTGTGTTTCTGCGAATATACGGATCACGGCCACTGCGGTATTCTCACGGAGGAAGGCGTTGACAACGACGCAACGCTGGAGATCATCGCCGAAGCCGCGGTCGTCCAGGCCAGGGCGGGATCGGATATAATTGCGCCGTCGGGGATGATGGACGGGGCCGTCGGGGCCATCCGGGAGGCTCTCGACGAAGAGGGATTCGATGCAACCCCGATCATGTCGTATTCCGCGAAGTACGCTTCCTGCTTTTACGGACCTTTCCGGGACGCCGCGGAGAGCGCCCCCCGCTCAGGCGACAGGAAATCCTACCAGATGGACCCGGCGAACAGCGACGAGGCGATGCGCGAGATAACGCTGGATGTCGAAGAAGGGGCGGATATCATCATGGTGAAGCCCGCCTTGCCTTATCTCGATATAGTGCGGCGGGCGCGCGAAGAGTTCGACCTCCCGCTGGCGGCGTACAATGTCAGCGGCGAATACGCGATGATCAAAGCCGCCGCCAACCTCGGCTGGATTGACGGCGAAAGGGCGATGCTGGAGGCGCTGACTTCGATCAAGCGCGCAGGCGCTGATATTATAATTACTTACTTCGCCAAAGACGCCGCAAAACTGCTGGCGGGCCGTTGATAACGTTCGCTCCCGCTTTCGCGGGGACGGAGTCTGCTGAGCCTGCCCCCGCGCCGGCGGGGGTTGCGCTCCGGGCCGCGATGCTCACGTATTAGCATATACGCTCGCTTGCACAGATCAATCCGCATGGATGAGCTGATAAGCAATTTAACAAACCCTTACAAATAAGAAAGGAGTTTCAAATACATTTATAAGAAATAGTCGCGTCATTCCCGCCTCCGCGGGAATGACAAAAAACTGAACGCAAGGAATAAATGTCCCGGCACCGCCGGATCGTTGATTCCAGTCTCAAATCTCAAGTCTCAAGTTGCAGCAAAGTAATGGAGATGTTTTCAGGGCCCCAAGTCTCAAGTTGCTGAAACGACGACTATGCTCGAGATACTTGAAATATGAGGCTTGAGGCTATTCAGTTCTTAACCTGAGACTTGAAACATGAAACTTGAGACGACATTACTTATGGTAGCCTGGGAGGTGACGCGGAGCTGCAACCTGGCCTGCGTCCATTGCCGGGCTTCCTCCCTGCACGAATCGTATCCGGGTGAATACGGGACGGAAAGATGCCTCAAAATTCTCGATGAAATCGCGTCGACAGGCAGGCCCGTAGTGATCCTTACGGGAGGAGAGCCGCTCCTGCGGAAGGATATCTTCGATATCGCCGCATACGGGACGGCAAAGGGTCTGCGCATGGCCCTGGCGACAAACGGCACGCTGGTCACGGAGGAAATTGCCCGGCGGATTAAAGAGTCGGGAATTCTCAGGGTCAGCATCAGCCTGGACGGTCCGGATGCCGGCCGCCACGACCGGTTTCGGGGCGTGCCGGGCGCATTCGCCGGCGCAATGAAGGGAATAGAAGCGCTGAAAAAGGCCGGCGTCGAATTTCAGGTCAACACGACCGTGACCCGCTCCAATCTCGCTTTCATGCAGGACATGCTGTCCCTCGCGGTGCGGCTCGGCGCGGCTGCATGGCATGTCTTCCTCCTCGTGCCGACCGGAAGAGGCCGTGAAATGGCCGGAGAAGAGATCGACGCGGAGGAGTACGAGAAGACGCTTGAGCTGCTGCGCGAACTGAGCGGCAAAAGCCCGATCCAGATCAAGCCGACCTGCGCCCCGCACTATCTGAGGATAGCAGGCAAGGCGGGAGCCGCCTCCGGGCGCAAGGGCGGCCATCCCTTTTCGGCGGTCACGCGGGGCTGCCTGGGAGGAACCGGCTTCTGCTTCATTTCCCACACGGGCCGGGTCCAGCCGTGCGGCTACCTGGAGATAGACTGCGGAAGTCTCGACAGGCAGGGATTCGGCGAGATATGGCGCAGTTCCCCTGTTTTCGAGCGCCTCCGGAATCCCGCCCTGTACGGGGGCAAATGCGGACGATGCGAGTATATCCGCATCTGCGGCGGCTGCCGCGCGCGGGCGTATGAAAAGACGGGTGATTATCTTTCGGAAGAGCCGTGCTGTATTTATGAGCCCGTGAACTGTGAACTTAACGATGGATGAAACAGACAAGAAAATACTGAACATGCTCCAGGACGATTTTCCGCTGGAGCCGGAACCGTTCCGCGTGATCGGCATCCGTGCAGGAATATCCGAGGAAGAGGTCCTGAATCGGGTTTCCGCGTTGAAGGAAAAGGGCGTAATCCGCAGGATCGGGGCGGTATTTCATCCCGGGAAACTCGGCTATGCCAGCACGCTTTGCGCGGCGATTGTCCCCGCGGACAGAGTAGATTTTTTTTCCGCAATAGTGAACGGCTATCCCGGCGTCACGCACAATTACGAACGGGATCACGAATATAACATCTGGTTTACACTGATCGCCCCCTCGGAACCGGAGCTGGAAAAAACGCTTGAAGACATCCGCGCCCGCACCGGGATGAAGATCCTGAGCATGCGCGCCGTGCAGACTTTCAAGATAGACGCACGGTTTCAGGTATGACGGCATTGGGCGTGAGGCGTTAGGCGTAAGGCGTCAGGTGAAGGGAGAAATCCCAGAAACCCGGATTCCGAACAATATCGAGAATCCAAAATTCAATTATCCGAGCTGATAGACGTCATCCTGAGCCTGTCGAAGGATGGAGCTGCAATTATTTTAAACGGAACTGAAACTTGAAACCGGAAACGAGAAACTCTAAACCCATCCTGTATCTCATCGACGGCAGCAACTACGTTTATCGCGCCTTCTACGCGATCAAGACGCTGTCCAATTCGAAGGGGTTTCCCACGAACGCAGTCTACGGCTTCACGAACATGCTCATGAAGCTGATGCGTGACCGATCACCGGAATACATGGCTGTCGTTTTCGACTCGAAAGGCTCGACTTTCCGCTCCGAGGTTTACAGCCTTTACAAGGCCCACCGGCCGGGCATGCCGGAGGCGCTTGCAGTCCAGATACCCCACATCAAGGAGTTAATCCGGGCGTTTTCGATACCGATTTTCGAAAAGGAGGGATTGGAGGCTGACGATATAATCGGCGCCATCGCTTCCGGCCTGGCTTCCCGCGGGATCGGGTCCGTTATCGTCACGGGGGACAAGGACCTGATGCAGCTCGTTTCCGAAAAAATCATCATGGTCGATACCATGAAGGATAAGGAATACGACCGGGAGGGAGTTAAGGCCCGGTTCGGAGTCGGTCCGGACAGCGTCGCCGATATCCTCGGACTGATCGGAGACGTCTCGGACAATATTCCCGGCGTGCCGGGAATCGGCGAGAAAACCGCGATCGGACTCATACAGGAATTCGGATCGATAGAAGGCATATACGCCAATCTGGACAAGATAACAAAACCGAAAGTCAGGGAGGCGCTCAAGATCCATGCCGACCAGGCACGAATGAGCCGCGACCTGGTTGTGCTCCGGACGGACCTCGACATCGATTTCAACCTGGAGGACACGCGCCTTCGGGAGCCGGACAGGACAATCCTGCGCGACATTTTCAGGGAGTTTGAATTTTCATCTCTGATCCAGGAATTGAATCTGCGCCGGGAGGAAGCGCTCAGGAAGGAATTCCGGATCGTCTGGAGCAAAGAAGAACTCGCAGCCGTTCTGGAAGCAGCGAAGAAAAAGAAAAGTTTTGCCTTTTGTCTGGAGCTTGATTCGGAAACAGCCATGGCGGCCGAGATAGCCGGGATATCGCTGGATCTCGGGGAAGGCGGGGCGTCCTATGTTCCCGTCGGGCATGAGAGAAGCGCATATCCGGGTCAACTGGATGCGGGATATGTACTTGCCGGGTTGAAGCCTCTGTTCGAGGACCCCGAAACAGTCAAGCACGCCTTCGATCTCAAAACGGCCCGCATTGTGCTGTCCCGGTCGGGTATCGAACTGCGGGGAACCGGATGCGACGTGATGGTCGCTTCATACGTTCTCAACCCCTCCCGGCGCAGCCACGACCTGGCGGAGGTTGCCAGGGACTATCTGAACACGGACCTTCCTCCCGTGAAGGAGATCCTCGGGAGCGGCGCCCGGAAGTCCGTCTACGGGGCGGTTTCCCCGGAAAGGGTTCTCAATTATTCCTGTTCGCGCGCGGACGCCGTCTGCCGCCTGGCAGAGCAGCTCACGGAAAGAATCAAAAAAGAGGGTTTCGAGGATCTCTTTTACGGGATCGAGCTTCCCCTCATCGAGGTGCTGGCCGCGATGGAAATGCGGGGCGTGCTGGTGGACAGGGATATGCTCGAGCGGATGTCCGGGGAATTCGACCGGATACTGTCGCAGTCGGAAGAAAAAATATACGCCATGGCGGGCGAGCGGTTCAAAATTAACTCGCCCAAGCAGCTCCAGTATATCCTTTTCGAGAAGCTCAAGCTGGCCAGGGGCCGGAAGACGAAAAACGGGTATTCCACCGACGTGGAAGTCCTGACGGCCCTGGCGCTGAAATACGAGCTCCCTGCCGAGATACTCGGATACCGGAGCATCTCAAAGCTCAAATCGACCTACATCGACGCCCTTCCTTTAATGATAAATCCCGGAACGGGAAGGATTCACACCTCGTATAACCAGGCCGTTACGGCAACGGGAAGGCTTTCCAGCAGCAACCCTAATCTTCAGAATATCCCGATCCGCGGCATGGAGGGAAGGAGGATCCGGCAGGCCTTCATTGCGCCTCCCGGAAGCGTGCTTGTGTCCGCAGATTATTCCCAGATCGAGCTGCGCATCCTCGCCCATCTCTCCCGGGACCCGGCGCTGATCGAGATCTTCCGTTCGGGCGAGGATATACACGCCCGGACCGCTTCGGAAATTTTCAGGGTCCTGCCCGGAACGGTAACGCCGGACATGAGACGCCAGGCGAAAGTAATAAATTTCGGCATACTCTACGGTATGAGCCCGTTCGGGTTGTCTAAGGAGCTGGGCATCAGCCAGACGCTGGCGAAGGAATATATAGAAAAGTATTTCGAGGAATTCCGCGGCGTGCGGGAATACATGGATACTTTATTGGAGAAGGCCCGGCGGGACGGGTTCGTCGCCACCCTGTTCAACAGGCGGCGGTACCTTCCCGAGATCCGGAGCGCCAATGCGCCTGTCCGATCGTTTGCCGAGAGGACCGCAATCAATACGCCCATTCAGGGAACGGCTGCCGATCTCATCAAGGTGGCGATGATCCGGATTGCGGCCGGCCTGCAGGCCAGGGGCATGCGGACGGGAATGATCATGCAGGTCCATGACGAGCTGGTATTTGAAACCCCGATGGAAGAAAGAGACGAGGCGGTCGTCCTCGTCCGGGAAGGAATGGAGAAAGTACTGGAACTGGAAGTCCCCCTGAAGGTGGAGATTGCAGAGGGGGCGAATTGGGACGAAGCACACTAAAAAAACGAAGCTGAGAAGAAGAGAAACTGCGAAGACGGGAAATCAGATGCACCTTGTACTTGTTTGAAAAATTCGAATTTGGATTTTAGGAATTGTTTGTGATTTGGAATTTGTGATTTGGGATTTTCTGTCCCGTCCATTTGCAATTCGTCCAGTAGCTGGCGGTTTTTGCGGAAAGCAGGGCTTCGACCCTGCCGGTCAGCTCCAGAAAACCGCTGCTCTTGAAAGCATTTTCATGCACCGGATTGAAGTAGCCGAGGCGGACCGGCCGGGGACTTTCCTGAAGCGTTTCCCCGATCCGGGAAAGCACCTTCTCCATAGTCGCGGCGCCGAACGGGTTGAACATGCAGTAAATCGTTCCGTCGGAATAGTCCGCTTCAGCGGCGTTTGCGATGCGCACTTGAATTTCTGATCTCCGGCCGCGCAGCATCCGCGCATTTCCCCATCGGTTTAGTCCTGATTTATTTTCTTCCCGAATGCTGAAGCCTAATGAAATCCTACTAAGCTGTTCAGCCGACAGGAATCCCTTTTTCTGAATACGGCGGGGTTGGCAGGAATCGGCTCTTACTTGAGGGAGTGGTACTTCCGCACGATTTCGTGGAAGGCGAGCATCTGGTCCTCGTTCAGGCTGAACGAGTAGCGGTATCCGCCGTGAAAGCGGACGGTGATGGAATGCGCCTTGGCGATCCGGTTCACTTTGTCGTCGTCGATGTCGTTGTCGGACCATTCGTAAATCTTCTCATCGCTCATGTTGGACAGCTTTTCCGGGTATTTGCAGATCACCTCGGCCTGCGCGCCGTTGTCCCCCCGGATGACGATCATGTCGTAGCTGATCCAGCTGTTTCCCGCATACCTGGTTTTGAGCCGGAAGTTCTTTTTCCCGGACGCATCCTGGACAAAATAAAGCTCCACGTAAAAACTCTTTTCGTATCCCGCCTGCTGAATGCTCGGACGGGTCGAACGGTAATACTTCAAGCCCTGAGTGGGATCGTCCTCCACGATCACGTGCCTCAGCATGTCTTCCTGCAGTTTGAGATCGTGGAGAACGGATTCTTTTTTCCGCGACAGTTTCCGGATTTCCATCGGCGCCAGGTAGCGCTCGTCCATTTCCTTATCGATCAAATCGATTTTCGCCCGGGGATCTTTCAGGGAATCCATCGTTTTGGTGATCTTCTGGTAATTGCCGGTGGAGATTTTTTTCAGCTCCGAAACCTTTTCCGCCGCGGAAGGGGCAAGGGGGTCCGAGGGGTATCTTTCCAGCAGCTGTTCGAGGTAATCGAGGGCTTCGTCGTAATGGGATTTTTTGAAGGCCTCCATGCCCTTGGCGTGAAGGTGCTCGGCGTTCCGGTGGCACTGGGCGACTTGCGTTTTTAAAGCGCCCAGTTCGCTTCCCAGCGCTTCATTCCGCTGCTGCAGGCCGGCGGTTTCCGTTTTCAGGTCGTTATACTTCTTCAGCGACACGCAGCCGTTCAGGGCCAGAAGGATGACGAGAAGAACAGCCAGAATATTTTTCATTCCTGATGACCGTCCGTTATTTCCGCCGCGGCGTTTTCGCGACCCTCCCCCGCGCGTGAGAGGGCTCTCCGTATGGCCGTCGTGTTTTCGGCGAGAAGGGCGAATGCGAGCAGGAAAACGCAGCCGAATATTCCCTGAAGGAAAACAGCCAGGCTGAGGGCGACGCCGAACGGATTCACGATCTTCTCCGTAAAGCCGAGGAGGCTTTCTTCCTCGGGTATCACCCGCACTCCCAATTCCCGGAATATCCAGATCGATCCCAGGATGCAGATTATCAGATTCATCCAGGCCAGGAACTTGAGCGCTCCGATAACAAAGACAGCCCTTCCTGAAGGCGGGCTTGGATTACCGACATTCGCGGGCGTCTCTGCGGTTCCGCTGTCCTTTGGCTCCGCCGCAACTTCCTTTTCAATCTGCAAATTCCTGCTCCGTTCTCCGGATGGACGGCCGGCCGTGCTCCTGCCCTCCGGATGCTTCGAAATTGTCTGATAAGGCCGAAAAAGTATCACAACATTTTGCATAAATCCAATAAAAACAGAAATCTTGGGACATTTTGGCCGCCTGGGGTATCCGCCCGCTGCAGCTTTCTTGACAGGTTTGTTGAACCTTTGTATAAAAAAAGGCGGAATGGTTCACCGAAGGCTATTCACCATGTTCATTTTTCCCCGTGGACCTTGATTCGGCCCTGCGGGACGCCCTGTTTGACGCTCTCGGTTAGTAGAAAACAGGAACAAAATGAAGTTGTTCCTGGTGATGTTTATTACCTGACATGGAAAACCAGCCAACCCTATCAAAGGAGGAGTCAATGTTGAAAAGAATCGCCCTGATCACGATAGTCGTTTTTCTGGTAAGCGGATGTCTCGTTGCGAAAAGCACCTACCTCCAGAAATCGGAAGAAGCAGCAACCTGCGAACAGCAGAATCAGAAGCTGAAAAATGATCTCGCAGAACTGTCCAGGAAGATAGCGGGGCAGAAGGAGAAGATCGTTGCCCTGGAGAAGAGCAAGGAAGAGATAAAGGAAGAGAGCAAGACCTACAGCGAAATGGTCGAGAAGATGAAAAGCGAGGTGGAAAAGGGCCAGGTGACCATTACGGAGCTGAAAGGAAAACTGACGCTCAACATGGTCGACTCGATCCTGTTCGATTCCGGCAAGGCCGAGGTGAAGGAAGGCGGGCTGGCCGTGCTGACCAAGGTTGTCGAAGTGCTCAAGGGCGCGAAGGACAAGTCGATCCGCATCGAGGGCCATACCGATAACGTCAGGATCAAGGGCGCGCTCGCCCAGCGCTATCCCACGAACTGGGAGCTCTCGGCCGCCCGGGCCATCAACGTCGCCCGGTATCTTCAGCAGGAAGGGATTGACCCGATGATCCTGTCGGCTGTCGCCTACGGGGAATTCAAGCCGATCGCGAAAAACGACAGTTCGGAGGGGAGGGCGAAGAATAGGAGGATAGAGATCATCCTCGTTCCGAAGGAATAATCCGGCTGTCCAATAACGCCCATCTGCTGTGTTGCGCTCCGGGCGGGAATGCTCACGTACTAATCTGTACGCTGCGCTTCCCGTCCTCGCGCGCCTTGCATCTGGGCATTCTTGAACAGCCTTTAATGGATTCGAGGGCAATCGATTCACTTGGATTCTTGGCCCTTTTTTTTAGTATCCAATCTCTTGCATTCATTTATGTGAACATCCATTACCTTAAGGAATAATCCGGCTGTCCAATAACGCCCATCCCCGCTTTCGCGGGGACGGAGTCTGCGGAGCCAGTCCCGAGCCCTTCGACAAGCTCAGGACAAGCTCTGTCGAAGGGCGCCTTGCATCTGATATGGGCATTCTTGAACAGCCTTTAATAGTATTTAAATAAGATATATCAGTCTCAAGTCTCAAGTCCCAGGTCTCAAGTTCGTAAACCAGGAAACGTATATCCGGGAAAGCAGGCCTTAACCTGAGACTTGAAACTGAAAATGGGATCCGAGGTCAGTAAACCGCCATCCTTAATCTCCTCCCCCCTCTCGATGGGGGGAGGTCGGGTGGGGGGTGTCAGTCACCTTCACCCAACCCTCTCCCATTAAGGGAATTTGGAAATGATTTAGGAGCCCTCACCCCTGCCCCTCTCCCGCAAGGGACGAGGGAATAGCCCGGTCTTTTGCATGGATCAGTGTGAACATCCTCTCGCTTATCTGTGTTTTTCTTTTTGCCCTGTTGGACTTCCTGCCGGCAGGAAGCGCTTGCGCCCGCGATCTGGGAAAATTCGGATCAACATACCCCATTGCGGAAAAAGACGCGCTTCAGGAGATGGTTGACCGCGCCGCAGAGATCGACTGGACCAGAGTCTTTGACCCGGAGCAGACGAAGAAAAGGATAAGAGAATTCCGGCCGGCCGATGTTGCGGCCCTTCCGGCTGCGGCTGAAGACCATACTTTCCGGGTGGACATGACCTGGAGCGCTGTGTTTGACATTCCGGACGGCAGAGGGGGGATCCTGTATCCGAAAGGGTATACGTTCAACCCGCTCGACTACGTTTTCCTCCCCAACATACTGGTTTTCATTGATGCTTCCGATTGCCGGCAGATGGTGTGGTTCAAGTCGTCGCCCTATAAAAGCGACATGAGAACAATGCTGCTGCTCACCGGAGGATCATATTGGGATACGATTAACGACCTCAAGATCCCGGCCTTTTACGCCTCGAAATATATAATAGAGAGACTCAAGATCAAGGCGGTTCCTTCCGTTGCGGTCCAAAAGGGAAATTTCATGGAGGTCAGGGAATACGTATCCGATTCCGGAAACAACGGACAAGGGGGCTGCCGGCGCAGGCAGTGAAATCTTCTGTGCGGCGCTTCTGTTCGCGCTGCCCCTTCTCTTTCCCGCTCCCGCCCCTGCCGTCTGCAAGCCGGGGGGACCACTTAATCCGGTCACGGATATCTGTTGGCAATGCATTCTGCCTTTTACTTTCGGCGGCATCCCCATTCTGCCCGGACCTTCCGAGAATGAAATGGGAGATCCCGCCCGGCTGCCTGTCTGTTTCTGCCCCTTTCCTCCCCCCATATTTGTCAGAATCGGGATTCCGATCTCCTTCTGGGAGCCGGCGCGGTTCAACGAAACGGTCAAGGACCCTTTTTGCTTTCCGGGCGCAGGCGTGGGTTTCACAAACGGCGGCGGTTTCCTTTCCGGGGGGAATAATGAGCAGAGGGCGAGTGACGATGCGGCAAGATATTCGAAAACCCAGGCCCATCATCTGCTCTTTCCGGTGTGGTCCATCCTGGAACTGCTAACGGATTTCATCTGCGTCGAGCACAGCGGTTTCGATGTCGCCTACATCACAGAGGTCGATCCCCTCTGGCAGAACGATATCCTGGCTTTTATCATTCATCCCGAATCGCTTCTTTTCGCCAATCCGGTTGCACAGCTGGCGTGTGTCGCGGACAGCATTTCCGCCAATGCAGGATATTCCCAGTCGCCCCTGTTCTGGTGCATCGGTTCGAGCGGGAGCGCTTATCCCATGACAGGAAATGTAAACAATCAGGATTTCCTGCAGGCTAACGAAACAGTTTCGGCGAGATTGCAGTACAAGCTCTCGCGCGAGCTTCTGACCTGCGATACGGCCCTGAACCTCTGCGCCTGTGTGCCGACTCCCATATGGGTCAAACATAATTACCGCACGCATATTGCAAAGCCCGTCAGGGATTTCCAGTGCCATCCTTTCGGGCGGTCGGACCTGATCTGGGGTCCATTGAAAAACCCCGCAGGCGCCGGCGACAATTTCGCCTGGATGATTTTCCGGAAAAGGGCATGTTGTGCTTTTTGAATCCGGCTGCGGGAAGCATTCCCCGTCCGTCCCGGCGGACCGTAATGGACGGGTAAGCGAGCGAACCGTGCTTTATGCTCTTCCATGGAGATCGAAAATTCTTTGCGGCTTGCACCGGAAAGTCTTCAAATTCATTTTGCCGCTGATGGCAATCGCTTCCTTATCGCCGGAGGAGGGTCGGGCGGTCGGCAGGAGTGTCCACGTCTCCACGCCGACTCCCTGTCATGCCGTGGAACGGGTGGAAGGCAGCCGTGTGTACCTTAAGGCCCCCGAGGGATCATGTATCAGGTCCCCCGGCAAAGTGCAGGTGGAGATGGGAGAATCAGCTTCGGTTGTTTCGATTTTTGTAGACGGTGTCATGTGGAAAAGGGAGAGGGTGGGAGAAATAACGTCGCCTGAAATAAGAGAATTTATCCGCAGGGGGGAGTCAGCCGCGGATAAAATTGATCTCGAAGCCAACCCTCATTCCGGAGAAGGGCGGGAGAGTGCGGAAAAAGCGGATTTATTTTACAGGTCCGATGAATTTCAAAACCGGCTTGAGATGGAGGCGGAGACAATAACGGGAGAATTTTTCGGCGAAGCTGCAGATGAAAAGAGGACCGACGCCGCGGAATACTACTCCGATGCAGCCGGAAGAAGCGGGAAACTTCCGCCTGACGAGCGGATTTACATTCTGGTTTCTTCTTCTGTGCCTCTGCAAACTTTACGTTCTTATGCGCATGATGTCGACCGGCTCCGGGACGGGAACATCGTCATCATTCTTCGCGGGTTTATCAGGGGCATGAAAAAAATCAAACCCACCCTTGACTTCATTCAGGCCGTCAGGGCGGGAAGCGAGGCCTGCCTGCATGGAGACGCGAATTGCGGAATTTATAATGCCGCAGTGCTGATCGATCCCCTGATCTTTCATCGATACGGCGTCGAAGAAGCGCCGGCCTTTGTTTACGCGCGGAAGGTCAAAGTCAGGGATCCCGCCATGAGCCTTGGAGCGGTGGGAAACGCCGGCGCAGGGGATTATTTCCTTCTCAGGGGCGACGTCTCCCTGGAGTATGCACTGGCAGCGATCAACAGGGAGGCGGGGAGCCCGTTCCTGGATGCGGTGCTTGACTCACTTCGGGGAAGTTTTTATCAAAAATGATGCGGGTGAACGATGGAAAAGGCGGTCGGATGCAACACGGCGGCATAAGTGACGGCGATCAGGGCCTCCCCGCCGTTGATCGGGGCAATGCGGACAAGAAAATAATGCTTCACGGATCATTCGCGCACTGGCTCGCCACAGTCCTGATCGGAGCCGCGATTTCCGCCGCAGCGGTTTTAACATATGACCTGTTCTTCGCGGTCAAGGTAGTTGCCGTCGACCTGAAAGGTTTCATCTCCCAGCAGAGGGATCTTGTCCTGACAAAAAAAATCACGGAAGAGCAGTTTAAGGCCAATGTGGATAAATTCGAGCGGATGGTTTTCGGAATACCTGAAAACCACGTAGTGATCATGGGAGACGCCGTGGTCCGCAATGCGCCCGTGGTGAATATCGCAGGAAAATGAAAATTATGTTGTGTCTGGCGGTCTTGTCCCTGGCCGCGCCGGCGTTGAGCTTTGCCCAGGGCAAGACATTTTACGGGGATTCAAAGCGGGGGTGGTACTGGTATGAGGACCCATCAAGAAAGGCCGGCAAAGTGAAAACGGAAAAAAAAGAAATTCCTTCCATATCCCTGAAGGGTCTTTCGGACGAGGAACTCTGGAGCCTTGATGCGGACTCCTTCAGCACTCTGCGGGAGGCAATAACGAAGCAGGCCGTTTCGGATCCCGCAGACGAAGAGAACCTGGGCGATTATGTAAGAATACTGGACATAACGAGACGGAGATCTCTTGCGTTTGCCAACGCCTACCAGGCTTATTTATCGAAGAAGCCGGAGTTCAACATGGCGTCGGCTTCGCCCCTTGCCGAACCGGGGCGCATGGCCGTCGTCAGGGAAAAAATGGGAGAGATCTCAAGGAAGATCCGGGAGGCCAGGGATGACTTTGCGCTCATATTCTTTCAGCAGGCCGGCTGCAGTTTCTGCAAAGAGCAGCAGAAAATTCTGGAACTTTTCGTTCAGGAGTACGGGTGGGATATCAAGTCTGTGGATGTCGGCGGTCGCCGGGACGTTGCAGATGCCTTTTCCATCCCCACAACCCCGATGCTGCTGCTCGTTTCCAGGGAGTCCGGAGAGCACCTTTACGTCAGCGCCGGCGTAGCAGGCAAAGCGGAAATAGAAGATTCCCTGTACCGGATGATCCGTCTGCTGAAGGGAGAGATTTCCCCGGAAGAATACAGCGCATACGAATTCCAGCGCGGGGGGCCGTTTGACGTGAAAGCGCCTCTCCGGAAGAGGTGACGGAAGAAATGCCGTAAGGTGGAAGTTATGCACAGCCTCAGAATTATATCAGTTGCGGTCGCCGTATTGGTTGCGATCTTCTTCCCCGCCGAATCTCCATCGGGCTGGATCGACGACTGGTTCGACCAGAAGACAGGGACATCGGCTGGATACTATGAGGGGCAGAAGCGTGGTTATTATTCGGCGGGCGGATTTTCCGGGAGAGTAAAACTGTCGGTAGATCCCGCTTTTACCGCCATGCCGCCTCAGATCAAGGCCGGGTGCGGCGGCATCGATGCGTTCTGGGGCGGCTTCGGTTTTCTGAATTTCGACTACCTGGTCCAGAAAGTCCAGCGCATCCTGCAGTCGGCGCCGGCCGCGGCCTTCGATATAGCGCTGAATACGCTCTGTACTCCCTGCGCACAGACCATCAAATCCCTTGAGGCCATTTCCAACCAGCTTAACTCCATCCAGCTCGACGACTGCAAAGCGAGCAGGGCCGTTGCCACCTATGCCGTCGACGCCTTCAGCGGAAATAGGGGCAAGATGGGGGACCTCTCCTCAATCAAGTCGGAATTTCTGCAGGCAATAGGAGCGAAAAACCTGGCGCAGACCGTCAGGGAGGAGACTGCGGCGATCGGGAATTCCTGGTCAAACTGGCAATCAACGGGAACAAGGAAAAACATGGCGATCGCGGCTGCGGATAACCCGGTTTCCACCTGCAGCGCCGTTATCCGGGATTTGTTCATCTCCGAGGGATTCCTCCTGGCCAAGGCCGGGGCAATGGCCGGTCTCGACCAGGATTTTCTCGCCATGGCCCGCGGCCTGATCGGAGACGTGTATATTCATCCTTACGAGGGCGTTACCGTCGTGCCGATACCGCACTGTTCCGAAAACAACCTGGATAAGGCGGCCGACCTGATCTCGAAAGGCCAGGGGTATGTACGCGTCGTGGACGGCGATGACGCGACGCATTGCCGGCAGTATGACGGAGTATCGCTGCAGAGCAAAATAAGAACGCGCATAAACGGCATCATCGGCGCCATGAAAAATAAAAGCCCGATCACGCTTGAAGACGAAAATTTTCTGATATACACCCCGCTTTCCCTCGGGCTGATTCTGAAGCACGCGGTCATGATGGGAGTCGATGAACAGCTGGCCCAGGATATACCCGACCTCATCGCCAGGGTATATGCCTATCTTTTTCTGACGGATGTCCTCTCCAATATAGAATTCGCCATCGCTTCCGCGGAGCAGGCGGCGTCCGCTCACAAGGGAGGGGGCAGCTCCAGTACATGCATGATGGAAATGACGCGGGATTCGATGGCGTCCCTGAAAGAAATCCGCAGGAGGGCGGAAATTCTCGTCGGCAAGCTCAAATCCGAGTACCAGGAAATTATGCTTGAATCGAACTCCCTGCAGAATTGGGTGGAGCGCCAGAAGGCGTTTTCCCAGCTCGCCTACGACGACCTCCAGAAAAGATTCGGAATGGCGGTCGCCAACAGGGCCATGGGGTTGTGGTGATTTCTTAAGGCATCAGGACGGTCATGATTCTCAGAACCTCATCGGTCCTTTTCTTTCTCTTCGCGCCCGCACCCGGGACCGCCTTCGCCCTCGATATGGAATTCTATACTTACGGGGGATTCGAGGTCGTCCTGGAGGCCTGGCAGATGGTAGCCCTCATCTTCAGCGATGCGGGTTACCAGGCGCTTTTCTTCTCAGTCATTGCCCTGGGTATATTTCTGGGCGGAGCAGCGGCGTACGTAAAACTGCTCATGGGAGGAAAGGGAAGCGCGCTGGCGTGGGCATGGCCGGTCGGCATGGGCGTGGTCCTGTATGTCGGGGCCGTAGTTCCCAAAGGATCCCTCACCATTTACGATCCGGTGCTCAACAGATTCCAGCAGGTGGGAAATATACCCAACGGGCTGGTGCTCGTTTCGGGGATTCTGAACAGGATCGAATCCGGTCTCGTGGATATAATCCACACCTCGGGGAGCGTAAAGGATTACCGGAATTCAGCGGGCGGGATCGGGTTCAATGCGCTTATCGCCGCGACCAACCAGCAGCTCATGGTCAAAGATGAATACTTCATGCAGAGCCTGGACAGATACAATAAAGACTGCCTTTTCTTCGAACTGCAGCGGCCGGGAACGAATATCAGCTATGAGCAGATCAAGAATCAGGCAACCGATTTCACGGCGATCTGGAGCGAAGCAGCCAATCCGGCGGTCTTCACGGTCTTTTACAACGATATGTATAAAACCGGAACGACCATGTCCTGCCGGGATGCATGGGCCGCCTTGCAGGCGGACCTTAATGCGCCTGCATCCTACGACAGGGCTCTCAGGCAGATATGTCCCGTCATCGGCTTCAATGTGGACGATATGAGCCAGTATTTGCGTTGCAGGGACCTGATAGGGGATTATTCCGATTACATCCACAACGGCCTCGCCGGCTCCATGCAGAATTTTCTGCGGCAATCGGCCATGGCCAGGGCGCTCGAATATACGCTTATGAAACTGTCACCGGACCTGGCGACGGCGGCGCAGCTCAACCGCAGCGCGATGACGTCGGGAATCGGATCATGGATCGCTGCTAACGAGTGGATACCCATCACGCGGGCGGTTTTTACGGCCATCTGCATAGGAATGGTGCCTTTTGTTCTCCTCATGTTTCCCACCGGTCTCGTCAATAAGGCCCTGGGCCTGATCGCCGGTTTTTTTGTTTGGCTTGCCTGCTGGGGCGTGTGCGACGCCATCATGCACGTCCTTGCGAACAGGGTTTCGTACAACATCATGGAGGGAGTCCGGCAGGGCAACCTGGGCTACACGGCGATCATGCTCTGGCCATCTTACGGCATGAAGGCGCTCTCCCAGTTCGGGATGATGCGGACGGGAAGCATGATGATAGCGGCGTTGATCACGGGAGCCTTGGTCAGATTCGGCGGACATGCCCTGGCCATAATGGCGCAGAGCCATTCGGGGCGCCTGCAGTCGCTCGGGGCTACTGCTGCGCGCGGAGCCGACGCGCTGGAGGGCGGCGCGGCCAATATCGAGGCATGGAGGAGCGCGGTCCCTACCTGGACCAACGCGCAGAAATTCGATTTCGACACCGATACATCGGCCAGGTCGGTTTTAAAAATGGGGCAGACCGGCGCGGGGGCCGGATTTATTTCAAGCCGGGGCGGGATTGAAGCCGCTTCCGATGCCCTGGCTCATAAGAGGGCGGGCGACATGATAAGCGGAGCGGCGGAGGCGGGACAGTTGAGCGCGGATGATTTCAGGCTGCAGGGTGAAATTGCCGGGCAGAAGCAGGCCGGATACATCTCGCAGATGAGCCCGGAAAACGCGCGCTCTCTCGGCGTCCAGTCCGCAGGCGCGGAAATGGGGGGATTGAGGGCCGTGCTCCAGCAGGCATCCGCAATGGAAGGAGGTCTGACGGAGGCTAATTTATCCCGGGCGGCCCGGGACCTGGGATATCTGCGGCCGGCCTCTCAGCTGGCAAGGCTGCAGGGGATAAGGAGCGCCGTTCAGTCATCGGGATTTCAGGGAAATGAGTTGGAATTCATGGCCGCCGTCGAATCGGTCTCGAGCATGAAGGGATACGCCGATGCTGTATCCTATGATTCCGCCATGAGGACCATGGCCGAAAAATATTTTGGCGGCGAAACCGGCAAGGCCTATTCGGCTGTCGCCGCATATCATAACGTGCAGGCGGCGGAAGCCCTCGGAACGATGATGGCGGACGGCTTTACTCCCCGGGCGGCAGGGCAGTACATGGCCCATATGGAGGGCTTGAGGAGGCTCGCACAGATAGATGCGCACAGGGCTGTCGGAGATCCGGTTTTCCGGAGCTCCCTTTCGGCGCAGCAGCTCGACTCTCTCGCTAAATACGACGTGCAGCGCCGGATCGCGGGTGTTCTTGCCGGGGATTCATCCGACCGGGGCTTCATCGATTTTGCCCGTCAGGCGCACGGGGGCGCAAATCTTGTCCTGACTTCAGAGATGGCTGGCAGACTGAACCGGCACATGCATGACCTGGGGTGGACGAATTTCAGGGCCGGGGAAGGAAATTTAGTCGCAGTCGGATTCAATCCTGCTACGGGAAAGTTCGGATTCGCCCACGGCCGGGGAGGCGGCTATATGCAGCATTATAATCTGGAATCCTCCGATACGGGACAGAAGGCCACCGTTTACGATCATTTCCGGCAGAAAGTGGGAGGGTACCTGGACCAGCACTACGATTACCGCATCAGTAAGACGGCCGGTCCGGAAGGGTTTACCGTCAGTTATGCGGATCGGAACACCGGGCGTATTGTGCATTCAACAATGAGCGGGCTGGTCGAAAAGGCCTTTGCCCGGGACGGCATGGCAACCCGGAAAATATTTGATCAAACCGGGGAGGAGCTACACTCTTACCAGGTCCGGGGCATGGAGAGAGAGTGGGTCAACTTCTCCCGGCAGCGGATGGGCGCCGAGGCAACGGGATCTTTTACGGAGATGGTTAAAGAATACGCCGGCGAAGGGGCGGCATTGAGTGCTGCTCAGGTGGGAGATATTATTGGGCAGGGGATGAATATAGGAAGGGGTTTCGGAAAAGTGAGAGGCCCATTGTCATCGAAAAAGGTTGGTGTCACAAATGGCAAACCCGAAAACGTATCTAAATTTTCGAGTTTGCCATAATAAGCCCCTAATCAAGCCACCACCAATTTTTAGTTCGTAAAAACATAAAATAACCATCTGATTCTGAGTGAACAGGTCTTCGTCGGATCAGAGGAAAAACTGAAGATATTAGGATCAGGGGAAGAAAGATGATGACTGTAATTATCCAATCAGTCGATAAGGACGGATTCATGAACAGAAAAGTTAGCCTGCGCTGGGTCTCTCTGTTTATTATGTCGGTCTTCCTTTGCCTCGGAATGCTGATTCCCACCCGGATTGCGGTGACGTTGACCCCCTCGCTGGACAAGCGCATTTTTTTCATAACCTTCAGATCAGGGGAAGACGCGCGGCGGGGGGATTATGTCCTGATCAGGAAGGAGAATCTGAATCCATCCGGGGAGATCCTGCCGGAGATCAGAAGCACGCTGGAAAGGGCAGGCGAGTCGTCCATTATCAAGCGAATCGCCTGCATCTCGGGAGATACTCTGAACGGCGGCGATATGCTCTATTTCTGCAACGGAATATTCATTGGAAAGGCAAAAGAGAAGACGGAGAATGGGGCGCCGGCCCCTCCGTTCGAATTCGAAGGGACGATCCCGGAAGGATACGCGTTTATAACGGGCGACCACCGGGACAGCTACGATTCGCGCTATTTCGGCTTCGTCCGGCTCGCCGATATCGCCGCCGTCGTCCGGCCGCTGTTTTAGGGGTCAGTTCAAATTCACGGACACGGATGTCGAGATTCCCTGCCTCTCCATCGTGATGCCGTAGAGGTTATCGGAAATCTCCATGCTCTTCTTGTTGTGCGTGACCAGGATGATCTGCGACCTGGCGGAGATGTCCTTGACGAGCCGGTTGAACAGGCTGATGTTCGAGTCGTCAAGGGCGGCGTCCACCTCGTCGAGGATGAGGAAAGGGGTGGGGCGGTACAGGATGATGGCGAAAATCAGAGCGATCGCGACGAGGGACTTTTCCCCTCCGGAAAGAAGGGTGATGTTCTGGGTCTTCTTGCCGGGGACCTGAACCATGACTTCCACGCCTGCCTCGAGGACGTCCGGGCTCTCGGTCAACCGCAGTTCCCCTCTGCCGCCGGGGAAGAGCTTGGGAAAGACTTCCTTGAAAGTGTCGTTCACGGCTTCGAACGCCTCCGCGAACCGCTTGCGCGATATCCGGTTTATCCTGGAGATCGTCCTCTGCAGCGTGTCGAGGGAGGCGTTCAGGTCGTTGACCTGCGAAACCAGGAACTCGTAACGCTCCTTCAGCTGTTCGTGTTCCTCGATGGCGAGCAGATTTACCTCGCCGAAATCGTCGAGGGTCTTGCGGTTCGCCTCAAGGCGCTGAAGGATCTCGTCCCTCCGGGTCTCGTCTATCCCCTGGAACCCGGCGGCGAGCGCGGCGATGTCCTCGTGATGCTTTTCCTGGACTTCCCGCCCGAGGCTGTCCATCTCCAGCGCGGTCCGGTGCAGCTCCATCCTGACCTCGGCGGCTTCCCGGGCAGCCTCGTCTATTTTTCTCCGCGCCTCCCGCGCCTCCGCTTCCTGCGCGGAGATACCGGCTTCCTTTTCCTGCCTCGCCTCGCGCTCATTCCGGAGATCCGTTTCCCCCGCTTCGTATTCCGCATACAGGGAGCGGAGCTTTTCTTCGGTTTGCGCCGTCCGCTCCGCCAGCTCCGCCGAGGTGTTGTCGCAGCTTTCGGTTTCGGCCGCCTTGCCTTCTATTGCAGCCGCCACGCTGCGCCCATCGGCCTCCAGCCGCTCGACCGACTTCCTGCCGGCCGAAACCTTTTCCTCCAGCGAGGCGAGGGAGACTCTCTTTTCCGTGAGCTCTCTTTCCGCTTCCAGCAGGCCGGACCTGAATTCTTCCCAGCCGTCCGCCAGCTCGGCGATCTCTGCGGAGGCCTCCCTGGATCTCTCCTCGCAGACTGCCGCCTCCTTCCTGTGCGACTCGATACTTTCGAGCGCCTGCGCCGCTTCCGACCGGAGGTGCTCGCAGTCCAGCTCCAGCGCCTGGATCCGCTGCTCGATCCATTTCTTTTCGTTTTCGTACCGCTCGATGTCCTTGCGCCTCGTGCTGACCCGGATTTCGAGAATCTTCAGATCGCCCCGCGCGGCTGCGACTTCGTTTTCCAGGCTTTCCATGCTGCCGTCCAGCAGGTCCTTTTCTTCCGAAGCCGAGCGCAGGCGCTCCGTGATGCCGGCGATGTCCGTTTCGAGCTCGGCCATCTCCCGTTTTTTCCGGAGCATGCCGCTTTCCCCGCCCGCGCCGTTTCCGCCGGTGAGGACGCCGTGCGGGCTGATGAGATCCCCTTCCTTCGTAACCAGCGTCCCGGCGAACCCGTTCTTGCGCCACATGGAAACGCCCGCCTGAAGATTCGGGATGAGCAGGACGTCCCCGAGGAGGTAATCGGCGACTCCCCGGAAATCATCCCTGATTCTGATCACGTCCATCAACCGGACGGCTTCGCTCAGCTCGGCGTCCTTCAGGCCGGCCGACGTCCCCCGCACTTCTCCGGCGGGAACGAAACTTCCCCTGCCGACGGAATTCTTCTTAAGATAGTCGATGGCCTGGAGCCCGTCCTCCGCGGCGTGGACGACCATGTACTGGAGCTTTTCCCCCAGGACCGATTCGACCGCCGTCTCGTAATCGGGAGGCACGTCGAGGTGGTCGGCAACGACGCCGAATATCTTCGCGCAGGAAAGCTCCCGGGAGCTGTCCGCATTCAGGATGGAACGCGCCGCTTCGCCGCACCACGTGTGCCCTTCCTGAATTTCCTTCAGCGAAAGAAGCCGGGAGGACTTTACGCCCAGCTCCTCGCGCATCGCCGTTATCTCTTCCTCGAGATCGCGGCGCCGGCCCCTGGCCGCGTCGAGTCCTTCGAGCGCTTCCTTTTCCCTGGACGCGGCGTCGGAAAGGAGCCGCGCGTCCGCCTCGAGATCGGCGGCGATCCCGTCGAGCATTTTCCCGACCGAGAGGAGCTGGTCCCTGTTCCCGCCCAGTTCCCGCTCGCTCCGCTCGGTTCTCTTGTGTATATCATCCAGTCCCTTTTCCAGGGCGGACGACATGTTCCGGTGGCGGGCGGCCTCCGAAGCGAGGGACAGGGCCGCAGACTTTCTGTCTTCGACGGACCTGGACAACTCGCGCTCCCGCTGCCTGCGGGATTCGAGGGCGTCCTGCGCTTCCGCGATGGAGCCCCGCAGTCCGGCCGCGCTTTCCTCGTCGTCGGCGAGAGCTGCGCGGAGGGACGCGATTTCCGCTTCCGTTCCGGAGCGCTTTTCGCGGAGCATGTCGAGCTCGAGGATGCTCCTCTGTTTCTGCAGGGACAGCTCCTCCATTTTCCGCTTCGAAAAAGAGATTTCCTGCTCCGCCGAGTTAATTGCGTTTTTCAGGTTGTACAGCTTCTCCTGAAGATCCGCTTCCGAGCTTTCGAGAATGCCCGCCTTGAGCTCTTCCAGGCGCGCTTCTATAACTCCCAGAAGACTTTTCGTTTCCTGCTCCCGCGACTGCAGATCTTCCCAGGCAGCCTCCAGGGAGGACTTGCGCTCCGCAAGCCCGCAATGTCTTTCGAGCGAGAGGGCCAGCTCCGCTTCCCGCACCTCTTTGCGGATGTTCTTGTATTTTTCCGCCCTTTTGGCCTGGCGGGTCACGGAGTTCAACTGGAGTCGGACCTCGCGGACGATGTCGTTCAGCCGCAGGATGTTCTGCTTTGTCGACTCCATTTTGCGGAATGCGGATTCCTTGCGGGTTTTGTATTTTATTATGCCGGCGGCCTCTTCGATGAACTGCCGCCTTTCCTCCGGCTTCGCTTCGACGAGACCCATGACGCTGTTCTGCTCGACGAGGGAATAGGTCCTGGCCCCGATTCCCGTGTCCATGAAAAATTCCTTTATATCGAGAAGACGGCAGGGAATTTTATTGATATAGTATTCCCCTTCCTCTTCCCGGAAGGCCTTTCTCGTGATCATGACCTCGTTGAATTCGGCAAATTCGGGAGGGAAATTGGATCCGTCATTGGTGAGGATGATGGAAACCTCGGCCATGTTCACGGCGGGAGCTTCTTCGCTTCCGGCGAAGATGACGTCTTCCATCCTCTTGCCGCGAAGCAGTCTCGCATTCTGCTCCCCCATTACCCAGCGCAGGGCGTCCACGATATTGCTCTTTCCGCAACCGTTCGGCCCGACGATCCCACTGATCCCGGTCGAAAAATCGAAAACCGTTTTTTCCTTGAACGTTTTGAAGCCGAGGATTTCGAGGCGCTTGAGTTTCATTTCATATTACCGGTTTGCGGCCATTCCAGCTTTTGGGCTTAATTAACAAAAGAAAGTTCCTTTGTAAAGGAAAAATACAACAAAATGTATCCGTGCTCGCGGCGACCACAATATATTGTATGTCTCGGAATAAAACTGAAAATCAGATTTCTCTCATTTTCTGCAGCCGGCGCCTGCGGTCCCCGGATGCCGGACCGGCCTGTTTTTCCTCACCAATCACGGCAGAGACGGCAAACCCGACAGAAATGTTGAACTATTATCTTGACCCCCGCAGGCTAACGATATTATATAACTTATGGATTTTGTTGAGGAGGGAGCATTATGACGACACCCGTACAACAGAAGATCCGCGACAAGAAAAGGACGCCGGCGCAGATAGTTGACATGGTGAAATCGGGAGACTGGATCCAGCCGGGATCGGTCGGAGGCGACTCGACCGAATGCATGAAGGAACTGGCCGGGAGAATCGGTGGCAAGGCGCTGAAAGATATCGAAATCTGGAATTATGCCTCGTTTTTTCCTCATCCCGAGTTCCAGCAGGTTGATCCCAGGCAGGAATACCACTGCTTCCATGAATATTTTTTCTTCCCATGGAGCCGCAGAGCGCGGGACGCCCACAACGTGACGAGCTGGTCGCACTGGGGATGGGCTATGGGAATGTGGTTCTGCCATTACCGGTTCGTCAACGCGGTGAAGGAAAACAGGGGCCTCGACTGGTGGTGGAACGCGGCGTCCCCTTTCGACTCGCGCGGCTTCGCCAATTTTTCCTATGGGACCAATAACGCCAATATCTTCAGCCAGTGCGCGAAGAAGGCCGTCATCGAAGTGCGGAGCGACTACCCGTGGGCGGAAGGCGGACGCTTCAACACGATCCATATCGACGACATCGACTACTGGGTCGAGATCGACGTGGAAAAATACAAGTGGCCCCAGATCAACGAAAAGGCGATCAAGGCGAAACCGGAGGAGCAGGCGATCGCCAGGCACATCATGACGATTATGAGGGACAGGGATAACATCCAGCTCGGCATCGGTTCGCTTCCCTCAGCCTGCGTCGGCGCGATGGTGGATGCAGGGTTCAACGATCTGGGCATCCACACGGAAATGCTGAACGCCGGCCTGATCAGGCTCATCGAATCGGGCCAGGTTACAAACAGGTACAAAACCCTTCCCGCCGACCGGGGTCGAAGCGTCTGGACTTTCGCCTTCCCGGTTGATGTAAAATGGTACTACGACACCATCAACCGCAACCAGGAGCTGGCCGTTTACGACATAAGCTACACCAATAATCTGCAGAACCTCACCAGGCTCGATAACATGATCGCCATCGACAACTGCGTGGCGGTCGACCTCCTGGGGCAGCAGTGCTCCGGCTTCTATGAAAAACGCCCGATCTCCAGCTCGGGCGGATACTTTCATTTCCTGTCGTTCTGCGCCCACAGCAGAGGCGGCAGGGGTGTTGCCTCCATGATGTCCAGGAGCAAACACGGCACTTCCCGCATCGTTCCCTTCCTGCCCGAAGGTTCGTCGGTGGACGTCCCGGCGCAGCTTGCGCATTACGTCTGCACAGAATACGGAATCGTCAACCTGAGAGGGCTGAACGGGTACGAAAGGGCGGCGGCCCTCATTTCCATCGCGCACCCGGACGACCGCGAGTGGCTGGAAAAAGAGGCGCACGAGAACGGACTCCTGGCGCCCCGGTTTCCGGTGTCAATGACGCCGAAAGAGGGCGGGGCGAGGAGATACCCCTCGTACAACGACAGGCGCAACTACAAGATCCCGCTCAGCAGTGATTTCTGGGGCTTCGACTGGGACGAAGGGTATCAGAACGGCAAATAATGCTTTTGAGAGGAGCCCTTCCGGCTTTTTTATTGTGGTTCGGGAGAAGGACTGATATAGAGATTGGTCAAATTTTAAAATAACTTCATTTCACTCAAAAACTCCGGCTCGTGTTGAAGATTATGAGTAAGAAAAAATCGGACAGGAAGAAAAAAGAGACTTTTACTTATTTGCCCTCCACCCGGGACTCCCGCATGCACAAAATCAGGATCATCACCCTGGTGATCTGGATTATCGGAATCCTTTATATTTTATGGAGATGGGGCAATCTTTAAAAGCCGCGAAGCGCCTGAAACAAGTTTTTCCACTTGACAAGCAGATTGATGGTTTGTTAGGTACACGTTAATGGAAGGGGTCTTTGAAAATCATACCGCATCGTGGTTCCTCAACCCGTCGATATAGACGGTATTCTTAGCTTTTAACCGCCTGGGGCGGATTATACTTAGGAAAGGGGGGATGCAGGGACAATTGGTGTGTTGGAGAGTTTAATACTTTAAACCCTTTACCATCCTAAGAGGAGGAATCATCTATGGCTCATGAACACAGTTTTGCTTCTCCGGGACCCGCTGGACTTGCAGCTCTTGCGGTTGCCTGCTTCGGATTCGGCGCGGTATTTCTTGGTAAAGTAGTTCCGGAAGGCCTGCCCCTTCTTTCGGCATGGCTTATCGGCGGCGGCATCGTTCAGTACACGACGGCCGTTATAGAACTGAAGGACCATAATATTCTCGGCGGCAACGTGTTCCTGTTCTTCGCGGCGTTCTTCATGTTCGCGGCGGCCCTGAGCACATTCGCCAAGTTCATGATGATCAAATTCGGGATGAAGCCCGCGGTTCACGTCGAAGGCTGGATGTGGATGGCCGGGGCGGCATACCTCACCGTGGTTACCCCTGGATACGCCAAGGGCAACCTTTTCATTTTTATACTCGTTCTTCTCATCGACGTAGCCCTCTGGATGATCGTCGGCGTGGATTCCGGCTGGTATGGAGATCCCGCGGCATTCAAACCGGTCATCGGCTGGCTGCTCGTGGTGGCTGGCTGGATCGGCGTTTATCTTGCCGGCGCGACTGTCTGCAACACTGTTTACGGCAAGCCGGTATTCTTTGTTCCCAAACCGGTGGTTAAATAGATTTTTATTAAAGAGCAGTAAGAGGGCGGCCTTTCGGCCGCCCTCTTTTTTTGCATATGCGGAAGTGCGAGGCGGATCTTTCCGCGATGGTTGTTAAGCCCGGTCCGGGTCAAGGTCCCGTTTTCCTCTTCTTCTTCAGTTCATAGAGGCGCATCGCCGTCAGGCAGATTGTAAACCAGAGTATGCCCCCGGTCATACCCGCCAGGACGTCGCTGGGGTAATGGACGCCGAGATAGATTCTGCTGATGGAAATCAGGCCGGAAATCAGAAGTGCGGCGGCTGCCATCGCGATACGAAGGTGTTTTCGCTTCACGGAGCGGCCCATAGTATAAGCGACAGTAAAATAGAACAGAGTTGCAAGGAGAGCATGGCCGCTTGGATAGCTCCACCCCCATGCTTCCACCAGCGGGCCGCCGGGAGGAGGATAAGGTCTTGCCCTCTGGACTGAAATCTTGACAATTGTATTCAGGATCGCCCCGATGGCCATGACCAGGCCGGCGAAGCCGGCGTCGCTTTTGCGCCGACTCAACAGCAGGAATATTACCAGCAGAATTGTTCCCGGCGCGATAATGTACGGGCTCCCCAGATCGGTCACAAATATCATTACTCCGGTCAGGGCCGGGCTCCGGATCAGGTGAAGAAGCGCGAGGACCAGATCGTCCATCCTGACCAGTAATTCCCTCTCCAGTATCTCCTCAGTCAATTCCCCGAAAAGCCAGATCAGAAGGGCGGAGGCCGCCAGGCCGGCTATAATCCGAAAGTCCGGAAAAGCGAGCAGTTTTAAGAGACGTTTCATAGGGGAAGCCGGTCTTCTCCCGGTCGCAGTCGAGTCGGAAGACGGGGTGAATTGACAGTAATCAGGAAAAGCGCATCGGGCAGGCCGCGGATGGACTGCCCGCGTCAGGGCGAGACGAGATCGGCGTAGAATTCCGATCTCCTGTCTTTCAGGAGATTGTTGAACCGGTTAATGGACTTGTTCCGGGCGGAGAGATGATCGAACTCGGCCGTTCCGGCCTCCTCATCGTCAGCGCCGGCCCGGTAAAGGATGCGCCCGCCCGGACCGGCGATCTGGCTTCTGCCGGTGTACCGGAGGAATTTGCCGCCCCTGTCCTCCGCTCCCGTCCTGTTGGCGGTCACGGCGAAGACCTGGTTTTCCAGGCACCTGGTGATCATGGCTTCCTGACAGAAGGGCAGCACGAGATTAGCGCAGTGGCATACTACGTCTGCGCCCTTGAGAGCCAGAATGCGCATCGACTCCGGGAAGAACCAGTCGAAGCAGATCATGATGCCGACCCGGCAGGAACCTATATCGTGCACCTCGAACGGCACGTCGCCCGGATCGAACCAGATCTTTTCTTCGGAAAAGAGGTGAATTTTACGGTACGTTGCCCGGTAGCCGGAGGGTGAAACGAGCACGGCCGAGTTGAAGATCTTGTCTCCGCTGCGCTCGATGAGACCCGCCGCTATATGGACATTCCGTTCGCGGGCAATATCGCCCAGGGCGGCGGTTGTTTTTCCATTGGGGATTTCTTCCGCCAGAGATCCTGCCTCTTCGCGGGAAGTCAGCAGATATCCGGTGTTGAAGAGCTCCGGCAAAACCAGGAGGTCCGCCTCGGCATTCCGGATCAGCGCGGACGCCTTCTCCAGGTTCGTGTCGATTTTTCCGAATTCCGGGTTGAACTGGATGAAGCCTGCTTTCATCGATCTCCTTCAGTGAAAGGTGAAAAGTAAATATGAAAGTTGCACGCAGTAATGAACGCTTTCAGATTCACCTTTCATTTTTCACGGTTTTTGTCAAGCCGGCAAGAATAAAATATGAGCATTGCAGAGACAGGCGTGAGGGGAGGGTCAGAAATGTCAAAATACAAGGGCCTGTTGCTCAAATAGTCCAGCGGTTTTCCGGAAATTTTCGGTGCGCGGGTGGGGCCGGGTTCCGGACGGCGCATTAACAGGTCTTTTCGTCGCCGCTCTTCTCGCAGCGGAGCGCC
>Ga0116160_1000758_pt1 | contig 36453 bp, 28 predicted proteins | sample AD_JPNAS2_MetaG_FD_89879 | JGI IMG/M metagenome (GOLD analysis project Ga0116160, IMG submission 89879) | Active sludge microbial communities of municipal wastewater-treating anaerobic digesters from Japan - AD_JPNAS2_MetaG | ecosystem: Engineered > Bioreactor > Anaerobic > Digestate | place...
GCCGATCCTCTTCAGGAACATTCCGTGCCTTTCTCCGATGCTCCCTCCGTTCGCTTCCTGCATCTCTCATCATCCACACACCTTCGGGATCTCGTTCCACTGTTCTCCCACAATTCGAATGCATCAGACATCGCCCGCCGTCAACGCATCCCTATCATATTTGGTGCCGCCGCTTCAATATCCGGAGCGGCAATGCGCGGGCACCGTTCCGCCGTATCACCGATTCCTTCGATTCCGGTTTTGCTTTTCCGATCGCCGAAAACAATATTCATCCTCGCCGAGCCAACCAGGTGCATCTGATTCCGCAAGAAGAAGATATTCATGGGGAGCGCCGTTCAGCGGGAGGCAAGACGACGTGCATCGGTCAAACCCTCGGCCGGAGGATCCTTCCGTTCTTTGAAGGACCGCATGGGGATCATCAAAGGCATGAACCGGGCGATGTGGGTTGGCTCCTGCGGTGATCGCTTTATATATGATGCGTTTCGCCGCCATCGATGTTTATGGAAACGGCGGTGAGAAAATTTGCCTGGTCCGACAAAAGAAACAATACCGTTGAGGCCACGTCGTTCGGGTCACCAAGTCTTCCGAGTGGAATATTCCTCGCCTGCTCTTCCATAATCAAGTTCTCCGGAACATGCCTCTCCGCCGCTAACTTGCCGATGTTCTTCCTTCTCTGCGGGGTCAGTATCTGTCCGGGATTGACGCAGTTTGCCCGAATATTGTATTTCGCCACGTTCAGCGCAAGCGTCTTCGTAAAATTCACCACAGCCGCCTTCGCCGCATTCGAAATGATCTGTGCCGGCCTGGGTTCTACAGCGGAAGTTGCAGCGATGTTCACGATACTGCCGCCTTTTTGGCGGATCATGTATGGCAGCACCGCGCGTACGCACCGGACTGTCCCGAGAAGGTTGAGCTCGATGTTCGACGTCCACTCTTCGTCCGAAGACGACTCCAGCTGACCCGCCCATCTTCTTCCTGCTGAGTTCACGAGCGCATCAATCCTCCCGTACTTCGCTGCAGTCTCCGATACCATCGCGCTGACATCCCCCGCACTCGTCACATCCGCCACGGCCACATGGGCATGTCCGCCCGTCCGCGCCGCGATTCTCTGCGCGGCCTCGTGCAGCTTATCCTTGTCCCTCGCGACGATCACAACTGTTGCTCCCTCCTGGCACAAGCCAAGTGCAATGGCCTCTCCGATACCGCTGCTTCCGCCCGTAACGATGGCGACTTTATTCCCGAATCCCAGTTTCATGGTCCCCCTTCTGTTGTCCCGTCCCGGACACACCCGGCCATGCGCACACGGATCTCCAGTGTTTCCTCAATGCCACCCAGGCCCGCTTCTGCGTCAATGCTTCCATCGGCGTCCCGCATCGGCGGCATTCCGACAATGGATCCGGGAAACCGGATCCCGCGTCGCGCCGGGACATCGACATCCCGCATTATCGGGCTGTCACGCCCCGATTAATGGAATACGCCTTCTCGCTCCAGAGCCGCGATGTCGGCTTCTCCGAGATTCAAGATCTCTTTCAGGATGTAATCTTTGTGTTCACCCAAGAGGGGCGCCCGCTCAGCTCTGCCGGGCGTTCTTGAAAGAACGATGGCCGGATTCTGGTAAAGCATTTTTGAGGTCTCCGGATGCGGCAATTCAACGAAATAGTTCTTTTCCTTGATGTGAGAATCGTTCAGCAGATCCCCCGCATCGGCCACGATCTCTGCCGGGATCTGCCTGCTCTGCAAGGCGTCTACAACTTGATCCGCAGAGCGTTGCAACGTCCACTCTTGAATGAACGCGTCCAAGGACTTCCTATTTCTTATTCTCCTCAATACGGAACAATACTCCGGAGCCTCTTTCAGATCCCGCCGCTCCATGACTTCGCACAGATTGGTCCATTGTGTTTCATTCAACACGGATATCGCACACCATCTGTCGATTCCCCTGCATGGATATATCCCTTCGGGACAATTGACGGACAACGCGTTGCCTTTCCGCTTCGCCTCTCTCCTGTTCGCGTCGAATTCCATCAAAATCGGTCCCATATAGGACACCATCGTTTCGAACTGAGATATTTCGATATTCCGTCCTCTTCCCGTCTCCTGCCTCGACCTCAACGAGGAGAGTATGGATAGTACGGCCATATAACTTACAACATAGTCTGAGTAATTGACTGCAGGTCCGGTGGGTGCGCCGTCCGGGAATCCCGTCAAATGCATAATGCCCGCAAGCGCCATGAGTTCCGATCCGTAGGATATATATTCACGGTGCGGTCCCGTAGTGCCGTGACTCGGCAGACTGACATAAATGACGTCTTTCTTGAATTCCGTGACGCTGTCGTAATTGAGGCCCCACTTTTTCATCACGCGCGACGAGAAATTGTTGATGACGACATCACTTACGGATATCAGTTTCTTTACAAGCTCAACCCCTTTGTCCCGGGACATGTCAATGGTAATGCTCAATTTCGACGTGTTCCATCGGTTATACATGCCGCCCGAATTCGGGCTGTACTGATCGCCGCGAAACGGTCCGGACCTCCGAATGAGATCCGGCCTCGTGAAGCCCTCAACCTTGATGACTTCCGCTCCAAAATCGGCCAGCATCTTCGTGCTGAAAGGTCCAGCGGCTACATGGGTAAAATCGACGATTCTCGTCTTCTTCAAAGGAAGATCCTTCATCATTATACGACTCCCTGCGCCATCAAGATTTCAATTTCCTCCGGAGGGATGCCCAGCAGCCGCGTATAGACGTCTACGTTGTGTTCCCCGATGGACGGCGCACGTCCTTTGCTAAAGCATCGCTCGCCGTCGAATAACATCGGATTCGCCGCGTATAGAAGCGTCTCCGCGCATCCCGGATGGTCTATGCGACGGTAATATTCCCGTTCTCTCAACTGCTGATCCTTGATGACATCCGAAATGGTATTGACCGGACAGAGTGGGATACGCCTGTCTTGAGCTTCGTGATACAATTGTTCTTTTGTATATCTTTTAAAGAAGCTCTTCAACAGGCCGTTGATCAAATCCGCGTTCTCTTCTTTGTTGGTGCGCAGCTTTTCCATCATGGCATTTTCGACGTCGCCTTGCTGGCACATCCACGCAAGCAGCGCGTCCAATGCATTGCGCGGGGCATTGCAGGCCACGTGTCCATCCTTACATTCAAAGATGCCGCGCGCCAATCCGACTTTGCTGCCGCGACGTCGGGTCACCTTGTCATTGAAGTAGTAGTCGTATGGAATCGCCTCCAGCACCTCCGCCACCGCTTCCTGCGTGGAAATGTCTATCAACTGCCCTCTATGGCTTCTATCCCTTTCCAGGAGCGCAATGAGGATGCCGACAGCGGCACTGAGTGACGCTTGAAGATGGCCTGCATCACATGAAAGCCGAACGGGAGGCTCATTGGCCTGACCGGTTACAAAAGCGAGGCCCCCCGCCGCCTGTGCGGTTAACTCACTGTATGCATGATTCTTTTTGGGTCCGGTGAGACCGTATCCCGTGATGGAGGCTACGATTAATTCCGGTTTGGCGTGAGACAACGCATCATAATGGATTCCGATTTCTGCGGATTCACCGGGACTGTAGCTGTTGATGACGACGTCGACGTGCCGGATCAGTTTCATTAGGATGTCCATGCCGTCTCTCTCGTGAACGTTCAGGGTAATGCTCTTCTTATTGATGTTATAGTATAGGAAGCCGATGCTGTAATCCGGGTGCGGATTATGTTTCAAGAAAGGACCATGTTTCCGAGCCGCACAGCCCGATGGCGGTTCCAGAAGAATGACTTCGGCCCCCAAATCCGACAACAATTTTGAGCAATAGGCAGCCTTGTCCCCCGCAAGATCCAGAACTCGAATATCACTTAGCGCTTCCATAGTGCAGTCACCGCATCCTACAAGTCATCAACGGCATAACAGGCGCGGAACGTCCATTCTTCCGTTCCGGATCATAACGGTATCGTCCAGAGACAGGGTCGCATTCGTAATCAGCAGGTCCATGTGAACGTCCGTTTTCGATTTTCCGCCGATGTGGTCGTTCCGCCCGAGTCCCAAATGGACGTGGCCCGCGATCGCATTGTCGATATGGGTACCGATCAGTTTTCGAGGGATTTTATGATTGCTGTTCACGCCCAGTTCGGCAATGGTTCTCGTCGCTCCAGCCAGGCTGTTCAGGAGATTCTCCAGCCTTCTTCCATCTTTTTCCGCTGATATCTCGGCAATCATCCCCTGATGCACGGATATCTTGAAGGGTGTTTCCACCAGCCCTTCGAAATCCGCGGGCCCCTTCATCGTACCATCCACCACGACAGTCCCTTCCGCTGAGTCTTCGATCGGTGCGCACGCAGACTCTGCGTAACAGGGTGGAACACAGAATTGCCCTTTTTCCGCAAAGGGCAGTACGGACACCCCCTTACGGCCCGATAAGGACATGCGAAGGTCGGTTCCCGCCTCCGTCGTCAAGCGAGCCTCCGTAGCGTTTGATAAGAGATCGGATATCCGATTGGTCAGATCGCGCACTTCCATCAGATCCGCCCTGGAAAGATTCAATTTCGACAGGTATTCCTTGTTCATTCCGGCGATCGTCGCATATTTCACGCCGGCAGCGCACGCTTCCTTTCTGGCCCTCGTGTGTATCATGCTGCCGAATACCATGACGATCACGACGTCAACCTTCTTCATGGCATCGCTCACCACTTTCGGTGGCTCATGATGACGATCCCGTCTGGGGTCGATAAGAACCGTCGATACCTCGGCGCCTTTTGCCTTATACTCCGCCGCGATCAGAGTCATGACATCCATGTTTTCCATGCTGTCGGCTATGCACAAGACGCTCTGCCCCCGATCGATCTCGACACAAACGTCCGTGATCATTCTGATACTCTGAACCAATTCCAGATAATACATTGACCCATCCTCCTCACCCTTGCGGGCGCTTTGCCCACATCGGTTCTACGTCGCGACCACCCATAGATGCCGTGGACATCCGTGTCATGCATCCGCTCGGCAATCGACAGCCCTCGCCGCGCGGAATTTGGCTACTGCAGTCATTCGCCTGAAGTATTGCCACCGGAATTCGCCTGGGTATCTTTCCCTTATCTTCCCTTGAATTGAGGCTTGCGTTTCTCCTTGAACGCGCGAATCCCTTCCTCGCAGTCTTCCATCTTCATGCAGATGCTTTGCATATAAATGGCATAGTCAATTTCATTCATTAGAGTACCGTCGAGGCCACGGTTGATTCCATTCTTGATAATGGATATGGCCGCAGACGCACCCCTTGCCAAACGCCTGGCCAAGTCCAGGGATGCACTTTCCAGATCATTCTTGGGAACGACTGAATTCACGAGTCCTATTCTATAGGCCTCGGCAGCGTCAATAACCTCTCCCAGCATCATCATTTGCGTGGCTCTGCCCAAGCCCACGATTCTCGGAAGAAGGAACATACCGCCGAGGGCGGGTATTGTACTGATTCTCGCCCATATTGGTCCCATTTTTGCGGTGTCCGCCGCGATACGAAAATCGCAATGCAGAAGAAGTTCAAATCCTGCACCTACCGCGGCTCCATTGATCGCTCCGATGACGGGAATTTCCAGCGTGCGCAAGGACAGTGCTCCCCCGCCGTATAACTTTTTCAGGAATTCCCTGATCTCGCTGGAAGATTTCTTGCGGTCCTCGAGAAGTCTATTTACATCCCCCCCACCCGAGAATGCATCTCCGGCCCCGGTGACGATCAAGACCCTAATCTGCTTGTCTTCGGATACAGTTTTTATCACAGCTCCGAGTTCCGCCATGAGATCAGGGTTCAATGCGTTCTTTAAATCGGGTCGGTTGAGTGTCACCTTTCCGATATGATCAGATACTTCGAAGATAATGTTTGATTGCGTCATTATTCATCTCCCTTGTATTTGTGAATACTGCGGCGCGGCCAATACATCCTGCCCGCCCGTTCAGGCAGGATGTATTGGCTCGCATCGCTCCTTCCAGAGAATTCACCGCAACGGTCTCAGGTGTGATTGATCGTTAAAAGGCAGCGCATCCCTCAAAGTCTCACCTTGACGACGGCCTCGGCATTCTTCCACATTCCACTCCTCCAGGCAGGTTAAGGCATTGCTTGGTCGGCCCCCCGCCAGCCATGTAAGCGTTCTTGGGGGCAGCATTCCAGACGTTAGACAATTGCCGTCAAGCGGGTGCAGGCGTGCGCCAAGTCTCCTGGTGCGCGCCTGCGTCATCTTCCATGACGCTATTTATTTAGCCCCAATTCTTTCGTAATTTTATCAATTTGGACAAACTCCTTCTGATTTACTTTTACCGCGTCTTCTGGAGAATTATAGAGTTTCGGGAAATCAAGAGCCTTCAGGGTCTTCTGAAAATTCTGATCGTCCATTGCCTTCTTGAAGGCATTATGAAGTTTCTCCGCAATCGGTTTCGGCAATCCCTTGGGAGCGATGATAGAGAGCGGGCATTTCCACACGACGTCGTAGCCGGCTTCTTTCAACGTCGGAGCCATAGAATATTTTTCCGATCTCACGTCGCCGAATGTCGCCAATAACCTCAACTTCCCTGCTTCAACCAATGGTCCCCACCCGGCCGATGTCGTTGACACTGCGTCCGTATGCCCGCCCAGAACGCTTGGCATCGCTTCGGATGCTCCTTTGCACGGCACGTGCACCCACCGTGCTCCCGTAGACATCGCCAGTTCTTCCATCGGGAAATGCGCGGTTGTCCCTAATCCGCTGCTGGCGTACGAGACCTTGTTTGGATTCTGTTTCGCATACGCGACGAATTCCTGGATGGTCTTCCACGGGGCGTTTTCCCGAACCGCGACACCCAGCATGAATCCCGTATAGGTCATGATATAAGAGATGTCCTGAATGGGATGCCACTTTGTTCTCCCCATGCTATAGGCGATAATTGACGAGGTTGTCATGACGCCGATCGTATAGCCGTCCGGAGATTTCCCGGAGACGATCGTGGGACCGATCGTGCCGCCTCCGCCTCCACGGTTCTCGACGATGATTTCCTGCCCCAGATATTTTTCCGCCGCTTTGGCCAGCGGACGTGCGGATAAATCGGCCCCTCCGCCTGGCGGATGCGGTAAAATCAGCGTGATCGGACGAGCGGGGTACTCGGCCGCAGCGACAATACCGACCGATGACAAGACCACACACAGTGTAAACATGACCATGACTGCCGCCTTTACAGTGTACCTCATGATAAGCACCTCCCGTTTGGTCTGTTGTCGAAATCTTTGCACAACGTCACCACCTCTAAGTTCTCTTGGGTCACGTCACCAGTACGCTACCGCAAGAGCCAGCGACACCGCATGAAACCACAACCCTTCGCATTACGACTCTTCCTCCTTTTCCTGTATCATTTTTTCTCTTCGCTCTCTTAAAGCCGGAATCAGTGGAGGCAAGACAAGAAGAAGCAGCGCGATGATCAGCATGCTAAGGGAGATGGGGCGAACGAAGAAAATTTTGATGCTTCCGCTGGACAGAATCAGCGCCTGCCGGAATGAATTCTCCATGATGGGTCCGAGTACGAACGCGAGAATCAGCGGTGCAGCATCAAGGGATAGTTTTTTCATAAGGTAGCCGACGATCCCGAAGAACAGCATGACGAATATGTCGGTAACGCTGTTGTTTACGGAATAGGCGCCGACGACGCACATGACGACGATAATGGGAATGAGAATGCGAAACGGTATTTTCAGAACCTGGATCCAGATCCCGATGAGCGGAAGATTCAGGATCAGAAGCATGAGGTTTCCCAGAAACATGCTCGCGACCAGGGCCCAGAAGGTATCCGGATGCTGCGACAACAGGAGTGGGCCAGGGGTGAAACCGTGGATGATCAATGCTCCCAGAAGCACGGCCATCCCTGCATTGGAGGGAATTCCCAGCGTCAGCATGGGGATGAAAGCGGATTGCGTAGCCGCATTGTTTGAAGACTCAGGTGATGCGACGCCTTCGATCGCGCCTTTCCCGAACTTCTCCGGATGTCTCGATATGCGTTTTTCGATCGCATAAGAAGCGAATGAAGCGATGGTCGCTCCTCCGCCGGGAAGAATGCCCGTAAAGAAACCGACAACGGTTCCGCGGAGAATCGCCCCGAATGATTTCTTATGGTCTTCCCAGGACGGCAGGACCCTTCCGACCTTCGACGAAAGGGATATCTGGCGCCGGATCTTCTGCTCCACATTCGTCAGGATTTCACCGATGCCGTATAAGCCCATGGCCAGGGGGATCAGTCCGACGCCATCCATCAGTTCGGGGATGCCCATCGTAAAACGCAGCACCCCGGCGATCGGATCCAAGCCGATCGTTCCAATAAGGAGACCCACGCATGCCATCATGAGGGCGCGCATGACGGACGTAGAGCTGAGAAATACGAGCAACGTCATGCCGAGAATCATCATGGAAAAATACTCGGCCGGTCCGTACTTGAGGGCAAAGCTGACGATCGGAACCGCCAGAACCGCTATGCCCAGCGTACCCAAAATGCCCGCGATGAAAGAGCCGATCGCCGAGATTCCGAGCGCCGGTCCCGCCTGACCGTTTTTGGCCATCTGGTAGCCGTCGAGGCAGGTGACGACGGAGGCCGCCTCTCCGGGGACATTGACAAGGATGGAAGTCGTAGAGCCTCCATATTTTGATCCATAATAGATTCCCGCCAGCAGGACAAACGTGCTTAACGGAGGAATGTTGAGCGTGACGGGAAGGAGAATACTCATCGCCCCGACAGGACCGATCCCCGGGAGAACCCCCACGAGGGTTCCCAGAAACACGCCCATGAAACAATAGAACAGCGTCGTCGGGTCTAACATGCTCCATAGTCCGTTGATCATCGGCTGTAAGAATTCCACGGCAACCTCCCCTATAAAATACTGATAATACCGCTCGGCAGGGGTAACCCAAACCATATTTTGAAGAATATGTACGACAATACGGAAATCAGAATGGACGGGACGACCGCTTTCAGGAAGGAGTTCTGCTCCACGACGCGGTAAAGGACCACACAGAGAAGAAGTGTCCCCACGAGGAAGCCCAGCATATTGAAGAGGCCCGCATACAGGAGAAGTGAGACAGTCGTTATACCGACCTTTTTCCAGTCGGTATCGCTCCAGACATCGCTATCCTTGATAGTTGATTTTCCCTTTCGAAATCCTGAAAGAAGATCAATAAGTGAAAAAATGCCCAGCGCGATCCCAAATAAGAAAGGCATCGCCCCCGGCCCCGGATTCACATGCGATCCCAGGCCATACTTCGCTCCATTGAGGCAAGCGACTATCGCAAGAATGATGAAAATGACGTCGGCAATTTTCAACCACATGTCAGCCTCCTTTCAGGCGTGCTTCTCCGCTGTCGGCGTTCCCCGTTCTGGTGTTCATGACAAGCTAGGATATCATGGTGTTGTAATCCTCCCACAGCTCTACGGGACTTTTCGCAATTGGAGACGGCCGCAGCATGCACGCAGCCAACCTTCCTCTATCGCTGTCCTCGCAGGACATGAAGAGGGACAACGTAACGGCGTTGCTTTTACGCCGCTTGGTCTGCTGATTCTGCGATTCTGCTGCGGAGCGAGAGACCTTCCGCGAGATTGGTCATGACTTGTGAAGAAGTGCACCGGATCCTCATGACGACCACTGTTCCTTCGATTTCGAGATCCTGTTTCTGACGCAAACAACGATATCACCGGGATTCTTCTCATGCGGCCTTTTAACCTCTCATGCTTGCTAGCGCGTGGTCAGATCAACTACCATGAGAATATCCATCCGTCTTCCTGTGATCCGAGTCGACCACTTCGCGAGATCAGCACGGCTCCCGATATCCTGATATTAACCAAGGGCTTCTTTCGTCTCCGTCCACCAATTTCGAAACTCGGCGATAACGATTCGCATTTCTTTGAGAAGGCCTTTCTATTTTTGGACGAGCAAGACACACTTGGCATTCGCAGAATGCCTTCGAAGAGTCCCGCGTCGGCCACGGCAAGTCATCATTGCGATTCGCACCTCATGCACGTTCAATTGCCTCGGCGAATCTTGGATGCATGAAGGACTTTCCTTTACCCTGTGTGCTCATCAGAATTATCGTTGAAAGAACCAAAGACCATCCACCATTTAGTGACTGACTTGTCAGTCACTAAATGGTGGATGATTTACCCAACAATCCGATTCATTGTCAAGAATTATTTGCGAGACAAGGTAGACTATTTGAATTTGCATGATTTCCTGCTCATCCCCATTCACGACCGTCACCGCAAACAACTGTACCGTGCCCCGCTTATGTATAGATCTTCGCCAGTTACCACCCTCGCGTTGATCCCAAGACGTTTCCAGAACTGATGAACACGGAAGTCCTTGACGGGATCAACATTCCATGAACCACACTTCGGGCACACAATGGGTAATGGGTAAGGAAAAACCTTGCATTCAAAGCTCCATGGTAGTATTGGCCCAGCTCATGTCGTCTTCAGTGTTTTATGGATGGTGGATCGTCCTCGCCTCCTTCTCGATCAGCGCCCTCGTTGGTGCTTGCGGTTTCTTCGGTTTCACCGCGATGCTCGATCCCATTGTCAAAGAGTTCCACTGGAGTTACACGCAAGTCTCCTTTGCTTCCAGTCTGAGGGGTTTAGAAATGGGCCTTCTTGCCCCATTCGTAGGCGTGTTCGTGGATCGTTTCGGACCGAGAAGGCTTCTGCTCGTCGGTCTAAGTACGATCGGCATGGGATTTATTCTTTTGAGTCTTATGCAGAACCTCTGGATGTTCTACGCCGCGTTCATTCTGCTCGCATTTGGGGCCGGCGGATGCGCGACAGTCGTGACACTTGCCGTTGTCGCCCGGTGGTTTCACCGCAATCTCGGGAAGGCGATGGGGATCACTTTGTCCGGTTTTGGTGCCAGTGGATTGCTGGTGCCTGCCATCGTTTGGCTCATCGACGGCTTCGGCTGGCGATCAGCCATGATGATCCAGGGCATTGGTATATGGATTCTGGGGATTCCGCTGGGGCTGTTGATCCGCAACCGTCCCGAGGAGATTGGACAACTTCCCGATGGGTTGTCTCTCCCCTCGAATCCCAGCATTACCACAGTATCTATCCTCCAACCCGAAAGCCCGGCCGCGCACTCGAGCTTCCGGAATGCCGTAAGGAGCCGCCCGTTTATCTACTTGAATATCGTCGAAGCGCTGCGTTTCATGGTTCTGACCGCTGTCGTCATCCATGTAATGCCTTACTTAGGAGCGGCGGGGATTCCTCGGGAGACGGCCGGATTTGTTGCCGCTGCGATACCTCTCTTCAGTATCCCCGGGCGGTTCGGTTTTGGCTGGATGGGTGATGTAACGGACAAACGATATGTTATGGCGATTTCCTTCTTTTGTATGTCGTCTGGACTTCTCGCTTTTTGTTTCGCCGCGGCAATGTGGCCGCTACTCATCTTTCTGCTTCTCTTCTCTCCAGGTTTTGGCGGCATCATGGTTATGCGAGGTACTATCATCCGAGAGTACTTCGGGGTGCATTCTTTTGGAAAGTTGGCCGGGATCACAATGGGGTCCGCTTCCATCGGCGGAGTTATCGGTCCGACACTCGCAGGATGGGTATTCGACTTCTACGGAAGCTACAATCACCTCTGGATGATTTTCGCCATCATCCTCTTCCTGATGTTGTTTATTTCCCTCAGAATACGCAGAGAAGACATTCTTCCCGACAAGGCATAACCAAAACTTGCATCTCTTGTATTGATTCCGCCTCTTCCTCTTCGACAGATCGTCTTGTTGGACAACATACGGATGAGCGCGGCCATGCAGACTGTCCCGGCAGATGGAAGGACAGACTCTTGAACACAAGTGCGAGACATGGCCTTCGATCGACATTTCTTCCCGTGACGGAGGTTTCCTGGCCGCATCGATTGGAGAAGTGCAGTTCGTAGGGGTGCGGAGAGATCACGTAATTTGCATTGAGCGAAGATCACAATCTACTCGATACCGTCGTAATCGCCATCCAACCCCGACACCGCAGATGATGACAAAAAGCCTTGACACACAGAACTCTTTTCCATATAGCCAACGCAAGAAAAAGCAAGCCCACCGACAAAAACGTGCACGCTGGGCTTTCAAGAAAGAGAGGCAGAACGGAGCAACATGACCATGATCCCGGAGGGCTTCCACAAAATCAAGTCGAAGAGCCCTTTCACTGAGCTCGTTGGTCCATTGTACGAGCGACGTGACGCAAAAGGAGTAACCGTTGGCTTCCAAGTCTCGGAGATGCACAAAAACAGACGCGGGATCGTTCATGGCGGGATGATTTGCACACTCGCGGACTTTGCTATGGGCTATGCGGCGTCGAGCGTCAGCGATCCGCCTAGAAAACTCGTGACCACGACGCTCTCGATTGATTTCGCAGGGAACGCTCTACCAGGCGACTGGATCGAGGCTCGTGTGGATCTCTACCGGCCCGGCAAACGGGTCGCTTTTGCAGACTGTTTTATCTGGCGCATGGGTGACAACCCCAACCGCATCGGCCGGGCAAGCGCAACGTTCCTGATCCTGCGCCCCGATGAATGAGCAGTGCAGTTCATGCCGGGAGGACAAAGTGGCACCCCCCGACAATGGGTATCACCTGCGTCAGAAAGAACTCGATCTTGCCCTGAGTGATTTCTTGAAAGCCTGTGGGGATGACCTTGATATTGCCTGCAAGAATTCCAAGATTATCAAGGGATATGAGCCGACAGACAAGGTTGAATACTTTTTGGAGAAAGCTGTTGAATGCCATTTTTCCTTTTCCATCTCCTCCTTCCTCGTGTACTCCGACAAGGGGTCGTCGATTGAAGCGAAACCATCAGGCCCATGCCGAATGAAAAGAAAAAACCCGCTGTTTCCAACGGGTTTTTGTACTGCACCGGACGTTGCCGGACTATGTCATGGTAGGCGGTGCTGGGATTGAACCAGCGACTTCTACCGTGTGAAGGTAGCACTCTCCCGCTGAGTTAGACGCCCAAGCCAGTCGTCTATAACCCATCCGGAGGCATAGTTCAAGAAAAAAACTGCAGCGCTTGACATGCCGCTCCATCTTGGATAGTCAGGATTCATGCAGGCCGATATCGATGCCGTCCGGGAGAGACTTCGGGACGCGAAAAGGGTCGTCGTCCTCACGGGGGCCGGCGTGTCCGCGGAAAGCGGCATTCCGACTTTCCGCGGTGAAGGCGGCCTCTGGCGCAACCACCGGGTGACGGACCTCGCCACGCCGGAAGCCTTCGCGCGCAATCCCGCACTGGTCTGGGAATTCTATAACTGGCGACGTATGGTCATCAGCAAGGTGGACTGCAACCCCGCCCACCGCGCGCTGGCGGCGATGGAAAAAGGCCCGGCCGATTTCGCGCTGATCACGCAGAACATCGACGGCCTCCATTTCAGGGCCGGAAGCCGGAACGTCCTGGAAATCCACGGCAACATCTGGAAGGTCCGCTGCACGTACTGCGGCGACGTTCACCTGGAGCAGGAGCCGGACTTCGGAACGGCGCCGGCTTGCAGGAAATGCGGCGCACCGCTCCGCCCCCACGTCGTCTGGTTCGGCGAAGGCCTGGACCCCCGTCTCCTGGACACCGCCTACCGTCTTTCCGCGTCCTGCGACCTGATGTTCGTCATCGGGACATCGGCCGTCGTCCAGCCGGCCGCGTCGTTCCCCTTCGCCGCGAAATCCGCCGGCGCCTTCGTCGTCGAGATCAACCCGGAGCGCACACCCCTCGCTGGGGCCGTCGATCTTGCCCTGGCCGGCAAAGCCGGGGAAATCGTCCCGCAACTCGTTCGGCCCTGAGCGATTTCAATACAAGCCCTTCTCTGTCCTTGCGATGCGAAGCCGAGGCAATCCATAGTCACGGACGAGATTGCCGCGTCGCTGCGCTCCTCGCAATGACCCTCTGTTCAGGGCAGGGGGAATCCAGCGCCTTGAAAACTTCTTCCCGTGATACACAGAGAACTGGCCCTCCGCCGCAGCCTGACCTCGCGGAAGCGCGGGCGGGGGTGACACAAACCTGTCATTCCTGAGAAAGCACCCGCGTCGAGTCTTTCAGGCTGTTCAAGAACGCCTGACAAAAAAGGCCGCAGCCCGTGAAGGCTGCGGCCTGCGTCAGGGGAAACTGGGACTACAGCAGCTCATAGATTCCGGCGGCTCCCATGCCGCCACCGATGCACATGGACACGATTCCCCGTTTCGCCTTGCGGCGTTTCAACTCGTGCAACAGCTGCGCCGTGAGCTTTCCGCCCGTCGCGCCCAGTGGATGCCCGAGCGCGATCGCCCCGCCGTTGGGGTTGACGTCGCCCGCCGCCCAGCGGTCTTCGATTCCGACCACGCGGCAGGAATAGATCGCCTGGGAGGCGAAGGCCTCGTTGATCTCGAAGACATCGATGTCTTTCGTCGTCAGGCCCGCCATCTTCAGGACCTTGGGAATGGCGTATGCCGGTCCCACGCCCATCTCCTCGGGCTTGCACCCGGCGACGGCGAAATAGGCCAGGCGCGCCATCGGCTTCAGGCCGAGGGCCTTCGCCTTGTCGGCACTCATGACGAGGGCGAAGGCCGCGCCGTCCGTCATCTGGGAGGCGTTGCCCGCCGTGACCGACCCACCCTGTTTGAAGGGCGATTTCAATTTGCTGAGATCCTCGATCGTCGTCGGCCAGCGCACGCCGTCGTCGGTGTCGAAAATCACCTGTTCGCGGATCCGCTTACCATTCTTCGCCTTCTTGTACTTCCAGGCTTTGATGGGAATGATCTCTCCCTTGAACTTCCCGGCCTTGATCGCCTCGTACGCGCGGCGGTTGCTCTCCACGCCGAACTTGTCCTGATCCTCGCGGGAGATCTTGTAGTTGGCCGCCACGTTCTCGGCCGTGACGCCCATGGAGACGTAGGTGTTCGGCATCGTGCCCCAGCCCCAGTCGGGGTGGGGACGGAACAAGGCGCCGCCCATGGGGATGTGGCTCATCGTTTCGATGCCGCCGGCGATGGCCACGTCCATCCAGCCCGCACGGATCTTCGCCGTCGCGTCAGCGATCGCCTGGAGGCCCGACGAGCAGAAACGGTTGACGGTCATGCCGCAGGAGGTAACGGGCAGGCCGGCGCCGAGGGCGACGACGCGGCCGAGGTTCATGCCCTGTTCCCCCTCCGGAAAGGAGCAACCGCAGACGATGTCGTCGACGTCTTCGGGCTTGAGGGCGGGAACCCTCTCCAGAAGGCCCTTGATGACCTGGATTCCGTACTCGTCTCCCCGGGTTCCGGAGAGCCCTCCTCTCTTGTAACGACCACCGGGACTTCTTACGGCATCGATAATCACAGCATCGCTCATGACATTCCTCCTTCTTTTCCATGGCCGCGCCGCGGGCCCCCGAGGGACGACGGATCGGGCGCAGCGGTCGAGTTCGAGCCCTAGTTACGCAACGGCTTGCCCGTGTTGAGCATGTGCATGATCCGGTCCTGGCTTCTCTGCTCCCCGCAAAGACTCAGGAAGGCCTCCTTTTCCAGTTCCAGGATCTCCTGCTCCGTAACCAGCGTCCCCTCGGGGCAATCGCCGCCTGAGAGGACATAGGCGACCTTCCGCGCCACATGGATGTCGTATTCCGTCGCGAATTTCCCGTGTTGGAGATTGTAAGCGACCGCCTCGGCCATGCCGCGGAAGTTCTCGCCCATCACGGGAATCAATGCCGGCTGCGGCTTCTTGTAGAATTTGGACAGCCCGAGTACGACCTGTTTGGCGTCCCAGAGCTGCTGATCGCGGTTCAGGCTGATCTGTTCGGTCTTGCGGATGTAGCCCAGTTCCATCGCCTCGACCGCGCTTGTCGCGACCTTGGCCATGGCGATGTTCTCGAAGGCCTTGGAATAGATCTGCTGCAGGTTCATGCCTTGCTCGACGACGCCGTCCGGGAGTCCCTCGGTCAGCCGTACCATGATCTCCTTGCAGCCGCCGCCAGCGGGAATCACGCCGACCCCCACTTCCACGAGGCCCATGTAGGTTTCCCCGCAGGGTTGACACCGGGCCGCATGCATCGCCATCTCGCAGCCGCCGCCGAGGGCCAGGCCCGCGGGCGCGCTGACGACGGGTTTTGCCAGGTATTTCATGCGCATGTTGGCGTTCTGGAAGGCGGTGATGAGGTTTTCGAGGACGTCCCAATCCCCCTTCTGGATCGCCATGAGAACCTTGAAGATGTTCGCACCGGCGGAGAAGTTGGGCGCATGGTTCCCGACGACCATGCCGACGAAGTCCTTCTCCACGATGTCGCAGCTCGCGAAGATCATCTCGATCATCTGATCGTCGACGGCGTTCATCTTCGTGTGGAATTCCAGACAGGCCACGCCGTCGCCGATATCGACGAGCGATGCGGCGGCATTCTCCTTGACCAGCTTCTTGGCACTCTTGAGGGCGGGCAGGACAATGATCTTCGGGTTCGCTTCGATCAGGACATAGCCCTTCTTCTCGAAATCGTAGCAGTACAGACCGTCCTCTTTTCTCTGGTAGAACGACTCGAAGCCCTTCTTGAGCATTTCGTCGATCTTCTTCGGGACCTTCTTCTTCATCTTCTTCATGATCTCGACGGCCGCGCGCACCCCGACGGCGTCCCAGGTCTCGAAGGGGCCGAGGGCGTGGTTGTATCCCCACTTCATCGCGTTGTCGATGGCGACGATGCTGTCGCAGATCTCGGGAACGCGGTTCGCAGCGTAGATGAAGTTGTTGCAGAGGTATTCCCGCGCCACCTCGCCGGCGACGTCGTCCGCGAAGAACACGGTCTTCAGGGACGCTGCGGGGCCCTCATCGGATTTCTTCTTCGCCGCACCGATGGAATCGAAGCGGGGCTTCGTGACGGGAAGGTATTCCATCTTCGTGTAATCGAGGTAGAGTTTCTCGCTTTTGCCCTTGGCGTCTTTCGTCCTCTTGTAGAAGCCCTGCTTGGTCTTGTTTCCGAGCCACTTGAGCTCCATCATCTTGTTCATGAAGTCGACGGGCACAAAATATTCTCGCATCTCGTCGTCGGGGACCGCCTCGTAGAGGTTCTTCATGACATGGTAGCCCGTATCGAGGCCGACCAGGTCCAACGTCCCGAAGACGGACGATCCGGGACGGCCCAGGGCCTTGCCGATGATCGCGTCCAGTTGCTCGACGGTGAGGTTCTTCTCGATCGTGATGCGGATCGCATTGGAGATGTCGAAGACGCCGATCCGGTTGCCCACGAAATTGGGGACGTCCTTGCACACGACGACGCCCTTGCCGAGGACGTCCTCACAGAAGCGGATCATGAAATCGACGACTTCCTTCCGGGTCTCCTTGCCGGGGATGATTTCGAGGAGTTTCATGTAGCGCGGCGGGTTGAAAAAGTGGGTCCCTAGGAAATTCTCCTTCAGCTTCGGCCAGAAATTCGCGGAGATGTCCTTGATGGGGATCCCCGAGGTGTTCGTGGTGACGATGCAGCTCGGCCGCACCACTTTCTCCACCTTCGCGAACAGTTCCTGCTTGATCTTGAGATTCTCGACAACCACCTCGATGACCCAGTCGACGTCCTTGAGCCACCCGAGGTTGTCTTCGAAATTGCCGATCCGGATCATGCCGGCGTTCTTTTTGGTGTAGAACGCCGTCGGCTTCGCCTTCTGGATCCCGGCGAGGCCGTTGGCGGCGAAGCGGTTTCTCCATTCCGGGCTCTTTTCCGTCAGGCCCTTTTTCTTGTCTTCGTCCGTCAGTTGAAAGGGGATGATGTCCAGCAGATAGCAGTCGATCCCCGCATTCGTCAGGTGTGCCGCGATCGTGGCGCCCATGACGCCCGCGCCCAAAACAGCAGCTTTCTTGATTTCATATCCCATAAAGCTCCTCCTCTTCCGGCTTGTAAGCGTGCCGTCCCTGCCCGAAGGGCGGCGCACGACGAACCGCCGCCTTTCGGTTCACGGCCGTCAAACGGTGAAAGATTCGTCCGCCATTTCGATGGGGATCTTCTCGCCTGTCTTGATGGACTCGCATCTCGCCTTCACGGTTGCCAGCGTCTCGGCGGCGAAGAACTTCGCTGAGGCGATCTTGCCCGCGTAGAAAGCCGCATCCTTGTCTTCACGGAGCAGCGCCCGTTTCTTGCCAATGGATTCTTCGATGCCTTTTTCCGCGTAAAGCGCGTTGAGTTTCTGCTGGGCGATCGTGCCTGCCTGCAGCAGGAAATGACCCAGGACCACATCGCCGAAGAGGTCGAGGTAAGGCGAGGCGTTCAGGATCGGCAGCAGGAAGCTGGCGCTCTTCCCCCAGCCCGCGAAGGTCATGGTTAGGTCGATAAGGGCATTGTTGGCCTCTTCCAGCTTCTCCGCATATTTCTTGAGTTCCGGCAGTTGTTTTGCCTTCGCGATCGTTCCGGCGATTTCGCCTACCAGGTTCATGACGTTCATGCCCTTCTTCTGGCCGAGTTTCCTGCCCACCAGATCGAGGCACTGGATGCCGTTGGTGCCTTCATAGAGCGTGGCGATCTTGCAGTCCCGCATGTACTGCTCGACGGGGTACTCGCTGCAGTAGCCGTAGCCGCCGTAGATGTCGATGGCCTTCGAACAGACCAGCATGGCGACGTCGGACGAGTAGGCCTTGCAGACCGGCGTCAACAGTTCGACAAAGCCGTTCCACCTGTCGGCTTCCGCCGGATACGCCTTCGCCATGTCCATGCAGTAGGCCACGAAGTAGTTCATCGCGCGCATTCCCTCGACGTAGCATTTCATGATCATGAGGTCGCGCCGCACGTCCGGGTGCTGGATGATGGGCACGGCCTTGGCGTCGGGGTTCTTCATCTCCCAGACCGGCGTGCTCTGGATGCGCTCCTTGGCGTACTGCACGGCGTGCTCGTAGGCGGCCGAGGAATGTCCCAGTCCCTGCATGCCGACTTCGAGGCGCGCCTCGTTCATCATGTGGAACATGATCCGCATGCCCTCGCGCTCCCTGCCGAGAAGTTCGCCGATGCACTTGCCGTCGTCGCCGAAATTCAGCGTGCAGGTCGCCGACCCTTTGATCCCCATCTTGTGCTCGATGTTGCCCGTGCGGACGTCGTTGAACTCGCCGATGCTGCCGTCATCGTTCACGCGGTATTTCGGCACGATGAAAATGGAAATGCCGCTCGTGCCGGGGGGATCGCCCTCAATGCGGGCCAGGACGGGATGGACGATGTTCGGCGCCAAATCGTGGTCGCCGCAGGAGATGAAGCACTTCGAACCGGTGATAAGGAATTTCCCGTCGGGCAGGCGCTTCGCCGTCGTTTTCAGCGCCCCGACGTCGCTCCCCGCACCCGGTTCGGTCAGGCACATGGTACCCGTCCACTCTCCGGCGAACATCTTGAGCATGTATTTGTTCTTCTGCTCCTCCGTCCCGAATTTTTCGATGAGACCCGCTGCGCCGTGCGTCAGGCCGGGATACATGAGGAAGGCGAAATTGGCGGCATAGCAGGGCTCCAGGTTGGCCGTCGCCATCACATACGGCATTCCCTGTCCACCCACTTCCGGCGGCTGCGCCATGCAGAGCCAGCCGTTCTCCACATACTTCCGGTAGGGACCGTGAAAGCAAGCGGGTACCGTCACCTTTCCGTCCTTAAGGGTGCAGCCCTCGCGATCCCCGACGCTGTACGTGGGCAGGATCTCGTTCACGGCCATCTTTTCCGCCTCATTGAGCGTCATGAGGAGGATGTCTTTCGAAAAATCCTTGAACAACTCAGACTGGAAGAGCTTGTCGATGTCCAGCTGCTCCAGCAGAACGAAGTGTTGATCCCTCATGTTCACCAAACCGTTGCTCATACTGACCTCCTTCTTCCCTTCCGTTGGGTTTCCCTCGTTCCCCTCAAGCCGGTCAAGATCATTCCGGGACGGACAACCGAACGCCATGGACGGGCTTCCACGGCGTCTGCCCTGATTGCGTTGCCCGCGCGGGCTTACCGGCACGTCCCCCTTACTCGCAGAATGAAAGGTTCACCCTGCGTCTGTGTTCCCATGGAGATGAAAATGGAAGTTCGCCCCGCAGCTCAAGTCCTTATCGGACTTATTCTCTGCTCCTCAGTCCCTTGATCAGGATCTCCAGACTCGTCCTGACCGTCGACCTTATCCGCTCTTCCCGCTTTGCTTCCCTGCCCGCGAAGAAGTAGAGCGAGATGATTCCGTTGAAAAGCCCCCAGATGGCATTCCGCGTGTTCCGGATATTGAGGTCCGCCGGATATTCGCCGCTGCTGACGCCGTGCTGCAGAATTTCCTCGATGACGGCGATGGACTTATTCGTTGTTCGGATGAGATGCTCTCCGACTTCTTCGGAAAGGTTCATGCGGTCGAGCCGCACCATAAAAGTCATGAGAATCCGGAACAGCTCCTTGTCGTTGAGAAAGAAGTCCACGTAGACATCCGCCAGCTTCAGGAGCATGTCGGAAGCCCTGCCGCCCTGCTCGATGACCTTTGCGGTATTGGCGTGAAACTGTTCGATGTCGAGCAGCAGGATCTGCGCGTAGATCTCTTCCTTGCTGTCGAAATGCAGATAGATCGATCCCTTGCTGAGTTCAGCCTTCTTTGCGATGCTGTCCACCGTGACGGGACGGAACCCTCTTTCGAAGAAGAGTCTCCGCGCAGCGTTGAGGATGGCATGGCGCCGGTTTTCCTTTTCCCGAATTCTTCGTTCCCGGAGTCCCAAGTCGCCCCCCTTTCTACGCAGCAGATGCGCGGCGGAACTGTGAGATGAAGCAGAGGATATGATTGTGATTTCCGACTCTTAACTTGAACTTTGGTCAATATATGACCGATGGTCATATGCAAGGTAACGCATCTTTCCGGTCGTGTCAAGAAGAATTACGGGTTTGTGGATGAATCCGGCGGCGAGCACATTCCCCGCAGCTTGCTGCGGGGTAAGCGAGCGAATGATGTTCAAGATCCCTTCCTTGGGGATCGAAGATTCTCCGGAGCTTGCTCCGGAGAATCTTCAATTGCGGGCAGGGAACCGGTCCGGCGCGAAAGACAGCGTGATCGAGTTCAGGAAATGGTCATCGGCAGTGAAAGAGGAATTTTGTGTGTTCGGCCGAATGCCTGGCGTCGACGGCCTCGAAGGCGGTGTCGACGGGCCTGTCGGCGAAGCTGTGACGGACGGCAGTGATGATGGCGGCAAAGACGAGGAGAAACAGGACGATTCCAATCAATACCTTTCTTTCCACGGGACTGTCCTCTCCTTTCCTTCGATGCTCTGTCCTGGACCGCACGGGCGCCGCGGCAATGCCCCCCGGAAACAGTATCCGATCTGATTTCTGAATACAGGACTGGAAGGGAAACGGCCATCGGGAAGATACGAAGGATCGGTTTCGAAAAACCTTGCAGGACGCTTCGAAAAGACCGACGGCGCGGGCAAACCGTCTGTTCCGAGGAGGCGCTCGGCGGAGTTCCATGACGACGGCACGCCCGTGCGCCGGAAAACATGGGGCTTCCCGGCGCCTGCGCGGCACAATGGAGCGAAGGAACGAACTCCCCCGCTCCATCATGGGTCAGACACACGCATCGGCAGTCGCGTCCGTCCGGAGTATCGCGGAATCGTTTTTCACCCGCGACTTATGCCTTGACGAGCATGACCCGCCCCTTTGCGCCCCGCGAGACGCGGTCGGCCACGCTGCCCATCAGTTGCTTGAGGAATCCCGTTTTTCCGTGGGTGGCAATCACGATGAGGTCGATCTTCTTTTCCTGCTCCTCCTTCAAAATCTCTTCGGCAGCCGCCCCCAACCTCACATCGACACTGACCTGCACATCCTTCGCCCCCGGAAATTTCGCCAGGTCCTCCTTAAGCTTCTTCTCCGAAGATTCGAGACTGGTCTTTCTGTATTCGTCGACCATTTCGGACGTCAGGCAATACTCCGCAGCGCACTGCTGGATGTCGCCTACGACGTGCAGCAGATAGACCTGGGCATGAAACTGCTTTGCCAGGGAAAGAGCCTCCTCCACGGCCTTGTTCGCGTACTGCGAAAAATCTGAGGGAACGAGAATTCTTTGCGGTGTCTTCATGGTCTTCTCCTTTCATCCATAAGGAATTCTGCAAATGATCCGGGCCGCATTGGAGCCGTCGGGCATTCGTGGCAAACCGGGTCGCCACCCGTAGCCGCATGCATTCGCCATTGCCCGTAAGATGGCATCCTTCGGGCGTAATTGACAATCAGGGATACCCTGATTTGCGGCTTCGAAAATGCTGAGGAATCCGCGGCGGAGGGGGTTCAGGGACGGGAAGGTGCTTCCGGCAGGATTCCGAGGTTCCTGGCTGCCGGCGTCACGGGTGGATCCCGAACAGCAACGCGGTAATGGCGGCGGTCCAAATCCGGCCCGTCATCCGTTGCAGTGCGAAGAACAGCAGCACGACCACCCCCAGACGAAGGATGAGATTCGTCGACCCGTACCCCGTTGGCCCATGGAATGGCGTTACGCTCCGGCTGTGTTCAGCGCGACTTTCGGAAAATGTCGGGATGACACAATTCCCTTCTTCGCGAGGAAGAAGGCGGCGGCCGTCTTCAGGCATCCGCAGCCGTAAACGACGCTGCGCCGGAAATTGATGGAAGAGGCCTCGGTGAAATACTTCGTCGGGCAGCTGATCTCGGCGATCGTGAAGCCGAACCAGATCACCTGAACAAGCATCTGGTTATCGAAAATGAAGTCGTCCGAATTTTCTTCCAGGGGCAGGCGCTCGAGAAGTTCGCGGGAAAAGGCCCGGAAACCCGTATGGTACTCGGAGAGTTTGGCGCCGGTGAGCAGATTTTCCGCCAGCGTCAGGAACCGGTTCGCCGCGTATCTCCACACCGGCATTCCGCCCTTCAGGGCGTACCCGCCCAGGATGCGGGACCCGAGGACGCAGGAGTAGAGGCCGTTGCCGATCAGCGAGGCCATCGCCGGGATCAGCTTCGGCGTGTACTGGTAATCGGGATGGACCATGATGACGATGTCGGCGCCCTCCCGAAGGGCCAGCCGGTAGCAGGTCTTCTGGTTTCCGCCGTAGCCGCGATTGCGCTCGTGGACGTGCACCTTGACGTGGGGAAGCTCTCCGGCCACGGCGGCCGTGCGGTCGTTGCTCGCGTCGTCCACGACGATGACGAGATCCACGATCCCCTGCTCCATGACCTCGTTGTACGTCATCCGCAGGGTCTGTTCCGCGTTGTACGCCGGCATGACGACGACGACCTTCTTGTCCCTGTACATGAGGTTATCCGTTCCTTTCCGGCCGGTTCGGTGATACAGGACGGACCGACGGCCCAAAATATTTCGTATCGGCGGCCTTTGCAAGGCAAAACTTGCCTGCCGCGACTGGATGCGAAAACCGGATGCAGGGCATAGGGAAATTGCAAAACTTATCGGGATTGTATAAGAAACAGATCGGCAACGAGGATGGCAGTTCGACGGAATGCGGACCGACTCATGGCGTGGAATCCTTTCTCATCTTCTGAAGACGGCGCGGCGGGTCTGCAATCCCTGTCCCGCGGGCGGGCGGCGCTGATCCTCGCCGCCGTGACGCTCGCGATGTTCGCGGACGTCCTCTTCTGGCCCGGCGAACGCATCCTCTCCCAGGCCGGCACCGACATCTCCCACCAGTTCCTCCACTGGCGGCAGTTCGCCGTCGACCAGCTGCGGTCGGGTAACCTGCCGCTCTGGAACCCCCACCTGTTTTCCGGCGCTCCCTTTTTCGGCGGGTTCCAGTCGGCCCTGCTCTACCCTCCCAACCTGCTGTTCCTGATCCTGCCCTTGGGGAAGGCCATCAATGCCGTTGTGGCCCTGCACATCTTCCTGCTCGGATTCTTCCTCCATCTGTGGATTTCGTCCCGCGGCCTTCACCCCGTGGCCTGCCTGACGGCGGCGGTTCTCGGCATGTTTTCGGGCCCTGTCTTCCTTCACATCCACGCCGGTCACCTGCCGAACCTCTGCACGATGGCCTGGACTCCGCTGGTCTTCCTCGCCGTGGACGGCCTGGCCGAAAAACGGTGGCTTCCGTCCTTTTTTTCCGGAAGCGCCGCCGTCGGCATGCAGATCTTCGCCGGCCACCCGCAGTATGTCTATTACACAGGCGTGGCGGCTTCGGCCTACCTGGCCCTGAGGCTCCTGCGCTGCGACGCCCGCCTGAAGGCCGCCGCCGGCTTCGCCGCGCTCTACGCCGGCGGGGCCGCCCTCGGCGCGGTGCAGATCCTGAGCGGCATCGAGGCCGCCGCCGAAAGCGTGCGGAGCGTGGGGGTCTCCTACCCCTTCGCCGCATCCTTTTCCCTTCCCCCCGAGAACCTGATCACCCTGGTCGCGCCCGGCTTTTTCGGCGACATGACGACCCTTCCCTACTGGGGCCGCTGCTACCTGTGGGAGATGTCCCTGTTCGCCGGGGTGACAGGACTGGCGCTGGCCCTGTTCGGCGCACTGCGGTCGGATCGGTCCGGACGGCGCGGCGTGGCGGCGATGGCCGTCTTCCTCCTGATCCTGGCGCTCGGCGCCCATACGCCTCTCCACCGTCTCCTCTACGAGGCGCTTCCCGGATTCGACAAGTTCCGCGGCGCCTCAAAATTCGCCTTTCAGGCGTTCCTGTTCGCCTGCATGCTCGCCGCGATGGGGATCGACCGGCTGATCCGTTTTCCGGAATCCGCCCGCTCCCTGCTGCACGGCGTCCTGCCGGCGGCAGCGCTCCTGGCGCTGGCGGGCCTCTTCCTGCTCCTGGCTGCACCGCAGGGCATGTGGGCGAAGGTCCTCGCTGCGATCGCGGCGACCGGCGAGGGCTATCTGCCGAAGGAAATCTACCAGGATGCCGTTTTCGCATCGTCGGCCAGGAAATTCTCGGCCCTGGGATTGCTCTTCGCCTCGGCGGTCGCCCTCCTTGCCGCTCTCCTTCTCAAGGCGGCTCTTCGGACACGCAGTGCCGTCTATCTCATCGCCCTGCTGGCGTGCCTGGAAGTCTTCGTCTTCGCGAGGGCCGCGCGACCCACTTTTGTTCCCGACCGGACCGGTCTGCAGAGCCTCACGGCCTTTTTCTCCGCGCGGCCCGGAGACTACCGGATCCTCAATCCCTTCGAGCCCAACAGCGCCCTCTCCACGAGGGCCAGGGATATCTGGGGATACGATCCCGGCGTCCTCCTGCGCTACGCCCGCTTCATCGCCCATACCCAGGGTGAGGACCCGGAAAAGGCGACCCAGTACGCGAAGATCCGCCGATACCATCCCTGGTTCCGTCTGCTGCGTTGCCGGTACGTCTTCACGAAAATCCCCGAAGGGTTCCGTATTCAGGAACTCCCGGACGTCCTGCCCCGTCTTCTGCTGGTGCAGGACTGGAGGCCGGCCAAAGACATGGCTGAGGCTTTTTCCGTCATGAACTCATCCGATTTCGATCCCGCAAGGACGGTGGTGCTGGAAGAAAGGCCGGATCCGGAACCGGATCCGGCCGCCGTTGGAGGAGCCGTAGACCTCCTGGATTCTTCGACAGACCACGTGACGATTTCCGCCCGCCTGGCCGGCGCCTCGATCCTGCTTCTCACGGATTCCTACAGCCGGGGCTGGCGGGTCCGGGACCTCGCCCGCGGCGCCCAGGGAGCATATCGAATCCTGCCTGCGGACTACGCCTTGATGGCAATCCCCCTGTCCGCCGGCGAACACCGCCTGCGCGTCGAGTATGCCCCGCCTGCGTTCCGCATCGGCGCCTGGATTTCCCTGGCTGCGATCCTGATCTTCCTTGCAATCTCCGGGACCCGGCTGCTTCGCCGTCGCCACCGCGAAAAGGAGACTTCCCCATGACGCCTGAAACCATCCGCATCATCGATCGCTGGGCCGGCTGGCTCCTCTGCGGCTGCCTGACCCTCTGGAGGCGGTCCGTTGAATTTCTCCTGCCGAAGGACTCCCGGAGAGGACCCTTGAAAAGCGTTCTTTTCGTCAAGCTGATCGAGCAGGGGGCGACCGTTCTTGCCGTCGACGCGATTGCCGCGGCTGCGGAAAAGGTCGGACGGGACAACGTCTTCTTCTGCGTCTTCGAGGAAAACCGTCCGATCCTGGACATCCTCGATCTCCTTCCGCCGGAAAACGTCTTCACGATCCGCCGCGGGAATTTTTTCCAGTTCCTCGGCGACACGTTGCGTTTCCTCGCGGTCATCCGCAGGAGGCGCATCGACGCGGCCGTGGACATGGAATTTTTCGCCCGCGCCTCGGCGATCCTCGCCTATCTGACCGGAGCCCGGAGACGCGTCGGGCTGCACCGCTTCACCGGCGAGATGCCCTACCGCGGCGACCTCATGACGCATCGCGTCGCCTACAATCCCTATCTCCACACCGCCGTCGCCTACCGGCAACTCGTCCATGCGCTCGAAGAAGACCCGGACGAACTGCCCATGTCGAAATCCGTTCCCTCCCCGCTCCCCGCGCCGATGAAATTCCTTCCCTCCGCCGAAGAGGAACGGGCGGCAAGAGACCTTCTCGGCAAGACCCCTGCGGCCGGCGGAGGGCCGATTGTCCTCCTCAATCCCAATGCGAGCGACATGCTGCCGCTGCGGAAATGGCCCCTGGAGCGGTTTGTCGAACTGGGCAGGGAGATCCTGCGGAGATGCCCCCAGGCGCGGATCTTCGTGACAGGCGCCCCCGCCGAGGCGGGGCCCGCCGAAGCGCTCTGCCGGGAAATCGGATCGGAACGGGTGCAGAGTCTCGCCGGCAGGACCTCCATGCGCGGCCTCGTCACGCTCTACAGGCTTGCAGACGTTCTCGTCACCAACGACAGCGGGCCCGCCCATTTCGCATCGCTGACGGACATCGACACCGTCGTCCTCTACGGCCCGGAAACGCCGCAGCTGTTCGGACCGCTCGGCGGCCGCGCCCGCATCCTCTATGCAAAGCTCGCCTGCAGCCCCTGCGTCAACGTCTTCAATCACCGCTTTTCGCCCTGCAGGAACAACCGCTGCATGCAGGCGATATCGGTGGATCAGGTATGCCGGGTGGTGGGAGAGTGCCTGGAGAGGAGACAAGGTCGTTGATCCACGCGAAAGTGAGGATAGAGATTTCTCGTGGTTCACACCAATGGAAGGTCTTTCAGCGGATCCGCTCCAAGATGTAAAGTCCGAGGGCATCCGGATAGCCCGTGACCGGAGAAAAAGAACGCCAAAACAGTTCAGGACGTGAGACATCTGGCCCAAAGATCGGCAATCGGTGCATTCGATAGTCTTTCCGAGGTAGCTTGTTCAGCTGGTTCTTCGTATGAGGCAGATCCGACCTCAACCCAAACAAAACCACCCACTTGGGCACGACGGCACCTGAATAAATATATTGAGGCAGGGCAACTTGTCTCTCAAGAACGTGCCGATTGTCTTCACTGACGACATTGCAGAAGAGCATTCGATCACCGAGGTAAAACAAGACGCTGCCCAGCATGTGATTCGGGCTCACCAAAACAATATCATCTTGTGCCACTCTTTTCTCCAGGAATAATACAGCGGCCTTCACTGAATTGTCGAAGGGTTGAAGATTTTCCTGTATGTAGTCGAGGAGATAAGAACGAAAAGGAGTAAATGTCAGCAGATTCGTCCCGATGACGATAGCGAAAAGCAATGAACCTGCCCATTTTTTCCAAGAAAAAAAGTGTCTTATGACCAATGCCTGGATCAGCAGCAAAAAAGAAAAGATCGGCGTCGCATAACGAATATCGGAATGAGCAGCATCGCTGCTCTGAGGAGACAAGATTGCAATCAGGAGAGTGGTAAAAAACACGATCGCAATAACGGAAATCTCCTGACGCTTTGTTTTGATGAATTCAACACGTTTGGCAATTCCATCTTTCAGCCACATGAATAACAGGAGAAAAAGGGCTCCGTAGGGAAGAAGTTGCGTCTCGTTGTAATCGCGAATGTAGAGCAGAAAGATTCTGCCGAAGTCGATTGGATGAATATTTTGGAAAATATGAGGATTGGCTGGCACTCCATATTGATACAGCCACAGCAGGAAGATTCCGATAGACAATACAACGAATGGAATCGGAGCAAGATAAAAATAAAGCGCCTTTTTCCTCTCATCAAAGAGAAAAAAGGAAATGCCCATAGCTGCAATAACCGCAAAACCGATGAGAGAATTGGTGAAGAAAAAAAGGATAAAAAGGACCGTTACGAGAAATATCTCTATGCGTCGGTTTGAAAATCTCGAATAGGCGTATGCGATGAGGGGCCCCAGGAACATGCCCAACGGATAGTATCTGCCCTGCCGCGAGAACAGGACGAACGTGATCGATGTGACCATCAGAAAGACGTTGATGATGGCAAGCTGTCTGTCCTTGAAATAGGAACGGACAAAGAGAAACTGCGTGAGGATAGCTGCAAAACCGAAGGCGATGAATAAGGCCCTGGCGCCGAAGGTATTCGTCCCAAAGATTTGCTGGGAGAGCGCGGAAATATAATATTGTCCCCAGGGGTCATACGTAGGAAGCAAGGCAGCATTCAAAAAAATGCCGTTACGGAATTCCAAGAAATTGCGGCCATCAAAGCCATAGGGTAAACCGTACTTCAAAACGTTTTTTCCATGGACAGCCGTTACACCTTCATCTCCCCACAAGAAATAGTGCTCCGCATGATAGAAAAGAAAGACAGCACCGAATCCGAGAATGCACAACAGAATTAGATTTTCCCATTTGTTGTTCAGTCTGACCATGGAAAGAGTCTTCGTCCTTTTTCTCGAATCCACCGGATATCGAAGTTGTCTATCTCTACCTATTTAGCGCCTTTTGGAGGTTATTTGTGGCGCTGACATAATCCGGGTCGATTCTGAGGGCCTCGCGAAAATGCCGGATAGCCTCTCCGATTCGTCCCTGCGCGGCCAGCGACGCGCCGAGATTGTTCGCATACCGGGCGATCCCCGGCTTCAGCCGGTCGGCCTCGCGGAACCGGAGTTCCGCCTCGGCGAAACGCCGCTGCCCCATCAGCACCGTGCCCAGGTCATTGAACACCCTGTCCTCTTTGCGAATCCGGAGCGACTCCGTAAGATGCGCCAACGCGAGGTCCGCCCTGCCCTGCCTGAAGCAGGCCATCCCCAGGGCGTGATGGGCCTTGGAGTTGTTCTCGGTGACGCGCAGCGCCTGCTCGAAGACCGTGACGGTATTCCGCCAGGTCTCCATCTGCTGGCGGGACAGCACGACGAGGAGGACTGTGGCGCAGACCGCGATCAACGGCAGGACGATCTTCTTCCCCGGCAGCCGGTCCAAGAGGTCCGGCACCCCCCACGCGGCGACGATGAAGAGGCCGATCTGCGGGATATAGGCGTAGCGGTCCGCCATGGCGATGAAGCCGATCTGAACGACGCCGATGACGGGCACCAGCACCCCCAGGTACCACAACCAGCCGACGATCCCGTAGGGACGCTTCTTCGCAAGGCATCCGAACAGCAGGGTGATCGCGGCCAGCAGCGCCCCGGATGCGAGGATGCGTTCGAAGGGCCATGCCCCGGGATGGGGATAGTAGACGGCAAGGCCCACGGGCCAGACGGTCTTACCCAGATAGGCCGCGTAGGACACCAGGGCGTTCTCGAACCGAATCGCCAGGGGGAACGACTCCAGGGGCGAAAGCGCACCGGCGCTCTTCTCCGCCGCGTAGGCGAGCGACGCGGCAACGACGGTCAGGAGCAGGAACGGCAGCTTTTCGGCGACGAGACGCCGAAGCGATGCAGCGGGAAAGGCCCCGCCGACGGCATCGGCGTCCGGCTGGAGCGCTCCAGTCCCTTCCCCGCCGACGGCCGCCGGTCCCTGCCTCAAGACCGGCTCCGACCGCGCCCTTCGCAGGGGCCACCAGTCCAGGAGGAGAAGGATAACGGGCAGCGTGACCAGCGTGGGCTTCGCCATCAGCCCCAGCGCGAAGAGGAAGAGGGCGGTGCCGTAGCGGATCGCCCCCGGCCGCGCCGCGTACGACGCGTACGCCAGCAGCGTGAGCATCCAGAAGAACGTGGCGATCACGTCCTTGCGGTCCGCGATCCACGCGACGGGCTCGACCCGCAGGGGATGGAATGCGAAAAGCGCCGCCACCAGAAGGCTTCTCCAAAGGGCGCCGGTCATCCGGTTCAGGGCCAGGAAAAGCAAGGCGGCGGATGCGGCATGGAAGAGGATGCTGGTCCAGTGAAACCCTCCGGCGCGGAGGCCGTAGAGATCGTAATCCAGCATGAGGGAGATCCAGGTCAGGGGATGCCAGAACCCCGCATCGGTCGTGGTGAACGCCCAGGCGAGGTTTTCGGCATTCAGGCCGGACCGCACGTGACGGTTGTCCGTCACATAGACGTTGTCGTCGAAATCGATGAAATCGTACTGCCCGAGGGGGGCGAAGGCGGCAAGGACCGAAAGCGCCAGCATGGCGGCGACGGCGAGGGATGGATTTCTCTTCATCGGGATCTCAGTCACGGCACAAATCCATCAAGGAAGATTCCTCAGGGCGCGCCCGTAATTGTCCCGCGCAGCCGCATAGTCCGGCCGGATCGAGAGGGCTTTGCGGAACCGCTCCGCGGCCTCGGGAAAACGGCCCTGGGACGCCAGAACGACGCCGATATTGTTGAGGGCCTCCGCATAATCGGGCTTGAGCTCCAAGGCCCTGCCGTAAAAGGCAACCGCCTCTTCGCGGCGCCCGAGTTCCGCCAGGGCGACGCCGGTGTTGAAGGCGGCCTCGGGATACCGCGGCCGCAGGCTCAGGGCCTTCCGAAGATGCGCGAGGGCGGCAGCCGTCTCACCGCGCCTGATCAGGGCGGCGCCCAGGTTGTTCTGAGCCAGGGCGTTCTCCGGAGCGACCCGCACGGCCTGCCGGAAGACGGTCACCGCGTCCTTCCAGGTATCCAACTGTACGGAACTTCCGGCCGCCAGGGCGGCGAGGACAAGGACGCCGATTGCACCGAAGGCCCTTCTGAACCCGGACCGTTGCGGAACGATCTCGGCGATCCCCCAGACGGCCGCGACGAAAAGGCCGATCGAAGGAAGATAGGTGTAGCGGTCCGCCAGCGAGTGGGAACCGATCTGGACCAGACCGATGACCGGCAGGAGCGAGATCAGGTACCAGAACCAGCCCACTGCAAGCCAGGGCGAAGAATGAAGCCTGCGCAGCGCCCCCAGGGATACCGCGCACAGAACGGCCGCCGCCCCGGCGACCGCCCAGAGGCCCCACGCCCCGGGATGGGGATAGTGGACGGCCAGGCCGGCGGGCCAGACGGTCTTGCCGAGGTAGAGCACGTAAGAGACAAGGGCATTGGCGATGCGGACATCTGCAGGGAAGGCATCCAGCGATTTTACCGCCCCCGCCTTCTGCTCCGCATAGACGGTGACGATCCCCACCAGAAGCGATAGAACGAGGAGCGGGATCTTTTCCGCAACGGCCCGCCGTACGGTGAGCCCTGCGGCGCCGAAGCCCGACGCCCCCGGCGGATTTTCCGTCCCGTCCCCCAAACGCAGCCGGCCCAAGGGCCAGAAATCCATCAGGAGAAGAAGAAAGGGAAGGACCACCAGCGTCGGCTTGGCCATGAGCCCCAGGGAACAGACCGCGGCAACGATCCCATAGCGGGCGGGCCCGGGACGTTTCGCATAAGAAGCGTAGGCGCCGAGCGCCAGGATCCAGAAGAACGCGCTGACCAGGTCCTTCCGTGCCGCTATCCAGGCGACGGGCTCCACGTGCAGCGGATGGACGGCAAAGAGGGCGGCGACGATAAGGCTTCGCCAGACAGCCCCGGTCATCGAGCGGAGGACCATGAACAGAAGGATGGTGCAGGCAAGATGAATCAGGAGATTCGTCCAGTGGTAGCCGGAGGGATCCAGGCGATACAGCTCCGCGTCGGCCATGAGCGAAAGCCATGTGAGCGGCTGCCAGAACCCGGCATCGGTCGCGCCGAAGGCCCACACAATTCCCTGCGGGGAGAGGCCTTCCTGAACATGGGGGTTCTCCGTGACGTAAACGCCGTCGTCATAGTTGATGAAATCGAAATTGCGGACCGGGTAAAACGTCGTCAGAACCACGACAGCCAGGCACAGGCAAAGAAGGGCTGCCGCGTGTCGCCCCGAAATCGCTCCGGCCTTCTCTTCGCTCACCGCTTCCCTCCGAGCAGGTCCAGCTGTTGTCCCGCGCCCTCGTGCCCTGGTTCGATCTTCAGGGCGGCGCGAAAAGCGGCCTCCGCCTCCGACGGCCGATTCAGGCGCAGCAGCGTCAGGCCGAGGGAATAATGGACGCCCGCATTCTGCGGTCCCAGGGCTATCGCCTTCCTGTAGTGAAGAACCGCTTCCCCGTACCGGCCGAGATGGAAAAGGGCGCTCCCCATGTTATGATGGGCGCCGCCGTCGCCAGGACCCCGCCGGATCGCTTCACTCAGGAAGAAAACCGCCTCCTCATATTTTTCCACGTGAATGAGGGCGGCCCCCAGATTGTTGTAGATGAATGCATGATTCGGGTTGATCGCAATGGCGGCGCGATATTCCCGGACAGCCTCCTCGAATCGCCCGTCGTGGTAGTACGCAAGGCCAAGGTTGTTGTGGGCGATGTAATTATTCTCCGTCACCTGGAGGGCGTGGCCGAAGAGCGAATAGCTGTCCCGCCAGGTGGCGGTCTGAATCCATGCCGCCGCGGAAAGGGACGCCAGCGCGATCAGGGCCGCGGCCGCGGCGACGGCCCTGCCCGCCCGGACGCGCGCCGCGAGATCCGCGCCGCCCCAGGCGACCGCCAGGGACAGGCCGATCATCGGGATGTAGGCGTAGCGGTCCGCCATGGCATGGGGCCCCACCTGGATGACCCCGATGACGGGCAGCAATGTGCCCAGATACCACAGCCAGCCCGTAAAGAGATAGGGGCGTTGTCTTCTGGTCCGGACCGCGAGGAAGGTGATCGCCGCAAGTGCGAAGAGGGACGGAACCCATTTCCAGGGGGGAATGACAACCGGATGAGGGTAGAAGAATGCCAGGCCGCTCGGCCAGATCATCTTCTGCACGTAGGAGACATAGGATACGAGGGCGTTGGCAATCCTGGCGTCCAGGGGAACGGCCGCGAATGATGAAAGCGCCCCCACGCTGCGTTCCGTGAAGAAGACCAGGGCGGACGCGAGGCAGGCGAGGATGATCAGGGGGACTTTCTCGTACAGCAGGTCCGGCAGGGACCTTGCCGGAAACCTGCCGCTCCCCGCAACGCCGTCCTCCGCTCCTTGTCGCTCACAGGTCTTTCCGCCCGGGAACCTTCGCAACGGCCAGTAATCGAGCAGAAGCATCGCAAAGGGCAGGGTGACGATCATCGGTTTCGACATGAGGCCGAGGATGTAAAAGAAGACCACGTATAGATACCGGATCGCACCGGGCCTCTCGGCGTACCGGCAGTACAGGTACAGCGTCAGCACGGCGAAAAAGGTGCTCAGCATGTCCTTCCGCTGGGACACCCAGGCGACGGGTTCGACCTGCAGCGGGTGGAGTGCGAAAAGGGCGGCGACGAATGCGCTTTTCCAGAGAGCGCCCGTCATCCTCGTAAGGACGAAAAAGAGCAGCAGGACGGAGGCGAGATGAAGAAGGACATTGGTGCGGTGGTAGCCACCCGCCTGGAATCCGTGGAACTCGTAATCCAGCATCAGCGAAAGCCAGGTCAGCGGGTGCCAGAAACCGGCCTCGGCGTTCGTGAAGGCCCAGCGGATATTTTCCCCGGTCAGGCCGGACAGCACATGCCGGTTCTCCGCCACGTAAAAGTTATCGTCATAGCGAACCAGCTTGAATGTCTGAACCTGCCAGAATACGGTCAAGACGACGAGGGCCAGAAGAAGCGGGATCGCAACTTTGCGAATGGCCGGATCATGCATAGTCGGTTCCGGGACTATTCAGATACGAAGAATAAAAAAGGGGCAAGGGATATCCCCTGCCCCTCGGATCATGAGCGACATCACGGACTATGGGGTAATCGCACCCTGGGGGTCCACCGTATAGGTATCCTCGCTGCTTGCATGCTTGGACGTGATGGAGAGATCAGACATGCCGCCGCTGGCCGTCGTCGTGACGTCCTTGGTCGACTTGAAGCCGTATGTCGCGAGTTTGCCCGGCTCGACTGTTTCACCAGGCGAGTCGCTGAAGAAGGCCTGCGCCGCGGTGTAGGCGTTCTTCGCATCGGCCTTGGCGGCGGCGTTGTAGCCCCTCTTCCGATAGCTCGTGAACTGCGGGATCGCGATCGCGGCCAGGATTCCGATGATCGCGATGACGATCATGAGCTCGATCAACGTGAAACCCTTCTGTCCTCTCTTGTAGAATGCACTGATCATAGATTTCTCCTTTTCGTTCTGGTTGCACATCAACATGACTGGAACTGTCGTCCCGTTGTTGCGGATTCTCCTTTGTCCCCCCTATCACCTCCTTCACTTCGAGTCCATCTCTGCGTGCCGGCGTTTTTCTCAACGCCGCCCGTCTGCAAGCTTTAGCAATTACCGTGCTAAGAAACCGCATCGAGAGAGGAATCGCAAAAATAATTGTAAGCCAATGTCGCGGCTCATGTTTTTTCATCACCGCCGCAATTTCCGGCAACCGTGATCCGGGAAGCGCGGACGGCTTTTCGGGGACTTTCCCCCTTTGAACCGTCATTTTCACGGATCTTCGCCTCCCTGCGCCCCCGGACCAGGCCTCTTCTTACGGGCGGCGCCCTGGTTTGCGTGCGGATTTCGCACCTTGACACTTCCGCTTGCTTGCCGGTATATGTTTGCCATGTATGAAATAACCATCGCCAAATCCTTTTCCGCGGCGCATTGCCTGAAGGAAATCGGCGGCCGGTGCGAGGACCTTCACGGTCACAATTTCAAGGTGGAAGTAACCGTGGCGGGCGGCGAGCTCAACCGGCAGGATCTCCTCATCGATTTCCGGGATCTCAAGGGATGGACCATGGAAATCCTCGGGGAGCTCGATCACAAATATCTGAACGATCTCGAATTTTTCAAGGGCGTCAATCCCTCCTCGGAGCGTGTGGCCCGCCATATCTACGACCGGCTGCAGGTCCGCTGCCGGCAATCCGCCGTGAAGGTCACGAGGGTGACCGTATGGGAATCCGAAAACGCGCGGGTGGCATACGGGGAGCCCGCATGATCGATATCCAGAATCAGCCGGACGACCGGAACATCGACATCCGCAAGGTCGGCGTCAAGGGCGTCAAGTACCCGGTCATCGTCCTGGACCGCACCAACGGAACGCAGCCGGTGAATGCGACGATCAACATGTACGTGGACCTGCCCCGCCGCTTCAAGGGGACCCACATGAGCCGCTTCGTGGAGATCCTCAACGAGTTCCGGGGACGGATCAACCTGAAGACCTTCCACGTCATCCTCGAGAAGATGCGGGAAAAACTCAGGGCGAAGTCGGCCCACATGGAGATCACCTTCCCCTATTTCATCGAAAAGACGGCCCCCGTCTCCAAGGCCAAGAGCCTGATGGAATACTCCTGCACCTTCTGCGGCAACCTGAACGGCGGGGCAGCCGACTTCTGGGTGGGCGTCGTCGTGCCCGTGACCACCGTCTGCCCCTGCTCCCGCGAGATCAGCAGGGCCGGCGCGCACAACCAGCGAAGCCTGGTCACCGTCAGGGTCCGCTTCCGGAAGTTCTTCTGGATCGAAGACCTGATCCGGATCGTCGAGGACTCGGCAAGCGGCGAGGTTTATTCCCTGCTCAAGAGGGTCGATGAGAAATTCGTGACGGAAAAGGCGTACAATCAGCCTCGGTTCGTGGAAGACGTCGTCCGCAATGTCGCCGAACGGCTCGGCCAGGACGGCAACTTCGTCTGGTACAGCGTCGAAGCCGAAAACTACGAGAGCATCCACAACCACAGCGCCTATGCCTACGTCGAAAAAGAGTAAAGCGGCCAGGGGGACGGATCCGCAGTCCTTCTTCAATCTCTACCGCCACGGATTCGTGCGGACGGCCGTCTGCGTCCCCGAAGTCCGCGTCGCCGATCCGCGCTTCAATGCGCAGGCGACGATCCGCCTGGCAAAAGCCGCGGCAAAGCGAAAAGCCGTCCTCGCCGTGTTTCCGGAGCTCGGCATCTCCGCGTACTCGAACGAGGACCTCTTCCACCAGGAGGCCCTGCTGGCATCCGTCCGGGAGGCCCTGGAGAAGGTGGCGCGTGAGACGGCCAGCCTGAATCTCATCCTCGTCGTCGGGGCGCCCCTCCGTTCCGGATGCCGCCTCTTCAACTGCGGCGTCGTCCTGTATCAGGGGGAGGTGCTCGGGGTTGCGGTCAAGTCCTATCTGCCGAACTACAGGGAATTCTACGAGGGAAGGCAGTTCAGCCCGGCCGAGGAGGCGGTTGAAAAAACCATTTCCCTCTGCGGGCGGGAGGACATTCCCTTCGGCGCCGATCTCATCTTCCAGGTCGACAATATCCCGAACCTTTCCTTTTTCATCGAGTTGTGCGAGGACGTCTGGGTGCCCGTGCCGCCTTCGTGCTTTGCGGCGATGGCGGGCGCCACGGTCATCGGCAATCTCTCCGCGTCGAACGTCACGATCGGGAAAGAGGAGTACCGCCACAGC
>Ga0116160_1000768_pt1 | contig 36140 bp, 23 predicted proteins | sample AD_JPNAS2_MetaG_FD_89879 | JGI IMG/M metagenome (GOLD analysis project Ga0116160, IMG submission 89879) | Active sludge microbial communities of municipal wastewater-treating anaerobic digesters from Japan - AD_JPNAS2_MetaG | ecosystem: Engineered > Bioreactor > Anaerobic > Digestate | place...
CGCAGCAGCTGCAGTGCTGTTTCCGACCCGTTTTGGTCTATCAGCGCTTCCAGCGCTTCGCGCCAGTCCTGCAACATGCGCTTATCCAAAGTACTCATAAATTTCCCTTTATACTTCGTTGAATATATACACTTCAGGGGTGCGGGCTTGCGAACACTGCAACAGCGTATTCGCGTCAGGCAGGTGTAATTGGTTTGACAACGCCTGTTTCTTTACTCAACACCATTGGGAGGCGTCAAATTTCCATAAAAGCGTCCGTTTTGCTGAAGCAGATAAATGGTTTTGTGGCAGACATTGCATCGAATCTGCGACCCGGCTTCGATGCTTTCCTCAAATCGGATATAGGTGCTGCAGAAGGGGCACGCAATACTGCATGCCTCGCTTTTATGGTAGTCCTGAAGGATCTGTTCTATTTTCCCTTTTTTATACGCCTTTTCCAATGCGTCCACCATGAGCGGATCAAACTGAGTGCCTTTTTTTTCAATGATTTTATTGAGGGCGCGTTCCGGTGCCATTGCTTTTCGGTATGGTCGGGTGCTTGTCATGGCATCAAAGGCATCTGCCACTGCCACAAGCCTGCCTTCCTGAGGAATGTACTCTTCTTTGAGACCGAAGGGGTATCCGGATCCGTCCCATTTTTCGTGGTGATAGAGGCAGTACGGGATCATGGGCTTCAAAAATTTTATATCGCGCAGAAGGTCGGCTCCCCGTTCCGGGTGCACTTTCATCTGCGCAAATTCTTCTTCGGTCAGCGGAGCGGGTTTGCATAAAATGGCGTTATCTACGGCGATTTTTCCAACGTCATGAAGAACACCGCCTGTCTGAACTTCTTTTATCTTTTCTTCGTCCCATCCGAGTTCACGCGCCATTTCCATGGCAATATTGGTCACGCGCCAGGTGTGACCGACCGTGTAATGATCCCGCAATTCAATGGCATTCGCCAGAGCAAGCAGCGTGTCCTGATAGGATTGCTCCAGTTGTTTCAGATACTGGGCGTTTTTGATGGCTGATGCGGCGGACGCTGCAAGGGCTACGAGCAGTTCCAGGTCGGAGTCATTGAATGCATTGTCCAGACCGTGGTTGTCAACATAAATTACGCCCAGGCACTCTGACTGATGGGTCAGAGGGACGCACATGCTTGAAGAAATGTTCTGCTGGATGATGCTTTCACCGCCGCCCATGCCCATCCCTTCAGCAGCAGAATTGGTCAGAATCGCTTCGCCATTCTCAAAGACCCGGGTAATGATACTGGAACTGACGTGAACCGTAGTTTCCGGATCCCGGTTGTGCACAAATTCCACGGAAAGTTCTGTTTTGTCGTCCTGTTTCAGCAGGATCAGGCCATTATGTGCTTTCACCAGAGAAAAAATCTGGTCAATTACTGTTTGAAACACTTTATCGAGAGACTGCTCGCTGGCAATTGCCTGATTGGCGATATAGACAGCCTGCAGCCGTTTCTGGAGACCTTTCAATTCAATGGCGGAAGCAGAGGAATGGGGGGAGCGGAAAAAGGACTTATAAAGAACACTTGCTTCTTTGGATTCGATGCTGCTGGGTGCTTCAATAGCGGATTTTTCCACAGGAGCCTTGCAACTTCCCAATTCCTGCGGCTGCTTCTGCTCAAAGCGGATCTGCTGTTTGCCGATGCGGATCATATCACCATCTTCAAGCAGCTGTTCCGTAACACGAACGCCACGGACATAAAGACCGTTGCCGCTGTCAAGGTCTTTGATGATTACGCCCTGACCGCTGCCGAGCACAACCGCATGTCGACGGGAAACCTGCAGGTCTGTAAGGCGAAGCGTATTGGACTCGCTTCGCCCGATGGTGACCTTTTCACGTACTGGAACGACCTGACCTTCCTGTGCGCCGTTAAGTACTATCAATTGTCCATATTCGGCCATGAACGCATCCCCTATTCAGAACACTTCTTCTCCAGTCTTTAGAACTCTGCCGTTTCCTGCTTAGCTTCCTATTTTAAACCGTAAAATAATGACCATTAATCCTGAGCACTTATTCAGTATCTCCTGCTTTTTCTTTCTCCCTCTGCGCGCGGATGAAGTCCACTGTTTTTTTCAAGCCATCACTGAGAGACACTTCCGGTTTCCAGCCCAGCACTTGTGCCGCTTTGGATCCGGTAATATAAATTCCTTCCACTTCGCCGCGACGCAAAGGTTTTAAAGTGGCTTTCCCTTTGTATTCTGTTAGATGGGCTATATGCGTAAACAGTTCTTTGACGGTAATCGCTTTTTCCGAACCCAGATTGATCGTCTCGCCTGCCCCTTTGTCCAGGGCCAGAAGATTGGCAGCGGCAATATCGCCCACATACACATAATCACGAAACGCCTTACCTTTTCCATATAAGACGGGCGTGTTTCCGTCGAGCATAAGCCCGGCAAAAATTGAGCAGACACCTGCCTCGCCTTCCGGACTCTGACGGGGACCGAAGACGTTGGGGTAGCGGAGAATTGTATAGGAAAGATTGTACATCCTGGAAAACAGCATGATGTACTGTTCCACACAGAACTTGCTGGTGCCGTAAGGGCACTCAGGTCTGGGAATGCACTGCTCGTCCGCCGGCAGCTGGGCGGGGGTTCCGTAGATGGCACCGCCCGTAGAGGCAAAGATAAACTTCTTAACCTTATGCGCCACAGCCAGTTCCAGAAGATTCAAAGACCCCCGGATATTGACATCGGCATCGTATGCAGGATCGTCTACGCTCTTGCGCACATCAATCTGTGAAGCATGATGACAGATTACGTCAGGACTGTATTGCTCAAATATTTCGGCAATCTGCGGAGAACGAATATCACCTTCCACAAATACCGCTTCTTTATTCACAAAATCAAAGTTACCCGAAGAAAGGTCATCCAACACAATAACAGTATGACCTTTTTCAATAAAAGCATCGACGACATGAGAGCCGATAAATCCAGCGCCGCCGGTAACGAGAACAACGCGTTTTGACATTCTCTATCTCCGTCTAATTTATACAATACAGGAAAGGTTAAGCCGGGGGAAGGCGGTGAACCTGCCCGGCGATCCCGTTTCTTTACTCAGGAACAAATCCGAATCCAAAGAATTCTGAGTACAGTATACTTTATTCCTGTCATCAAGTGCACAATGTTCAAAGGTGATTTTTCACACTTAAACCTGAGCATTGGAAAACGAGGAGCAATCCGAAGTAAGCGCATTGGCTTGATATGTTCAGGCACGACCTTTATAATCGAAAAAAAAGTAAAGTACTCAAAGGAATATTTTAAGATGAAAGGTATCGTACTGGCAGGTGGCGCCGGAACCCGGCTTCACCCGATTACTGTGGCAGTCAGTAAACAGTTGCTCCCTGTTTACGACAAACCAATGATTTACTATCCATTAAGCATGCTCTTTTTGGCGGGCATCCGTGACATCCTGATTATTTCTACGCCTCACGATCTTCCGCTCTTCAAGAAGCTTTTGGGCGACGGTTCTCAATTCGGTATACAGTTGTCTTATGCCGAACAGCCTCAACCGCATGGCCTGGCTCATGCGTTTATTATCGGTGAAGAGTTTTGCAGCGGTGAACCTGTGGCTTTGGTCCTTGGCGACAATGTTTTTTATGGAAACAACATGTCTGCTATCCTGCAAAAAGCGGCAAAAATTCAGGAGGGCGCATTAATCTTTGCCTATTATGTGAGCGACCCGGAGCGCTATGGCGTTGTAGAATTTGATACTTCAAACAAAGCAGTCAGCCTTGAGGAAAAACCGGAGCACCCGAAAAGTAATTTTGCCATCCCCGGACTGTACTTTTACGGTCCGGATGTTGTGTCACTGGCGAAAAATCTGAAACCCGGCAAGCGGGGCGAACTCGAAATTACCGATTTAAACCGCATTTATCTGGAACAGCAGCGGCTGCAGGTATCTGTTTTCGGGCGTGGCGTTGCCTGGCTCGATACCGGCACCAACAGGAGTCTTCTTGATGCCACGATGTTTGTGCAGGCTATCGAAGAAAGACAAGGCTTAAAGATTGCCTGCCTGGAAGAGATTGCCTTTAAAAATGGATGGATTGATCTGAAAGCGGTGGAAAAATCTGCCAAAAAAATGGGAAGCAGCGCCTATGGAGATTACCTGCGTTTTCTTGTCAAACGCCAAAAACAAAAACTAAGCCAAAATGCGCCTTTATAAAATCGGCTAAAGCCGCAGTGTCGATGCGCCTTAGTTCCGAGTGCTGCACAGGAGAAAATCTATGCAAAAAATTCTCGTCACCGGCGGTGCCGGTTTTATCGGATCCTGCTTTGTCCGAACCCAATTACGCAACTACCCTGATCAGCATGTTGTTGTACTGGACAAACTGACCTATTCCGGAAATCTGGACAACCTTAAAGGGCTTGATGAAACACGCATTTCCTTCATCCGGGGTGACGTGAATAATCCGGAGCATGTCCGCCATGCATTGGAAGGCTGTGACGGCGCGGTACATTTTGCCGCGGAAAGCCATGTGGATCGAAGTTTGAGCGGCGCATCGGATTTCATTGCAACGAATGTAGGAGGGGTCAATACGCTTCTGTCACAGGCACGTGCAATGAATCTCGAACGGATTTTGCTTGTCTCTACGGATGAAGTGTACGGCAGCGTTACGGATGGCTCCAGCAAAGAAGATTCCCCGATCCTTCCGCGAAATCCCTATTCTGCAAGCAAAGCCTCCGGAGAACTCATCGGGCTTTCCTATTTTGAATCCTTTTGCATGCCGGTGATCATAACCCGCGGCTCCAATACTTATGGTCCATACCAGTACCCGGAAAAAGTGCTCCCTCTTTTCATCAGCAACGCTATAGACAATGAGCCCCTTCCGCTGTATGGTGATGGAAGGAACGTGCGGGACTGGCTTTTTGTGGAGGATCATTGTGCCGGCATCGACTGCGCTTTCCGAAAAGGAACGCCGGGAGAATCTTATAACATTGCAGGAGAAAATGAACGGGAAAATATTACACTGACCAGAAAAGTGCTCTCTTTATTGAACCGCCCGGATACATTAATCCGGTATATAGAAGATCGGACCGGGCATGACAGGCGTTATTCCATAGACAGCACAAAATTAAAAGCGCTCGGCTGGGAGCCGAAAATGAATTTTGACGAAGGTATTGCCTTCACCGTCAAGTGGTATCAGGAAAATGAATGGTGGTGGCGCAAAATCAAGAGCGGGGAATTCAAAGCTTATTATGAAGAGCATTACAGGGAACGACTGGACAAGAGTCAGGGAATCTGAAAAGCTTGAGAGTCAGCGTGTAATAGCCTTTAGAAAGTCATGAGCGTGTCTTTCCCAGTGGAGCTCTGTCCGGGCGTAGTGGACGCAACGCCGTCGCATCTGATCCCGGCCTGATACGGTCTGTTTCAGAAACTGCAAGATCTGCTCCAACTCTTCATCGTTTGCCTCGGTCGTGTCGAGCAAAGACGAAGGCACGATCATGCCCAGCCCTTCTTTTTCCACCAATGCGCTGAAATCGCCGATGCCTTCCGTGAGTAATACGGGCAGACCTGCGGCGAGATATTCACCGAATTTCGTGGGTGAAGCTACTTGATTCACGGGGTCTTCCCTGCGCAATAACAAGCCCGCATGAGCCTCCTGCAAGTACAGCGGCACTTCATCATGGCGCGCTTCCAGCATGGTCACCGACTCATCGGAGACGCCATAGTCATGAAGCCGCTCCCGGGCTTTTTCCTGTTCTTTTTCGGGGAGCAACAGAAGAAAATGAAGCCGGGATTCTTTCTGATGAAGCAGTGAGAACAGGCGGAGCATTTCTTCGCCACACTGCCAGGCCGCCAGTGTTCCGGCATAGGAAAGGATCAGAGCATTTTGGGGGAGAGAAAGTCTTTGCTCAGTTTCCTCGCGGTCGCTGGCGAACTGACTTTCTGCCACGCAGCACGGCAGGATCCAGTAATTTTCTCCGGCATAGGCGTGTTTATTTCTGAAGTGCTGTTGCATGGCTTCAGACACAAAGATGTTCAGATCTGTCCGGAAAAGCACTTCCATTTCCAGTTGATTCACCTTCTCAACTCGTGTCTTTGCAGCACCGCCCATGGCCTCCTCTTCCGGTGAAATACCATGGCAATCAAAGAAAAGCTTCAGTTCCGGTTTCCGCTCTTTCAGCATGGTGCCGATGCGCGCACAATACAAGGCTTCACAATGGAGGATGTCGATACGTTTTTTCTGAAGCACTTCTTCCAGCGAGTCCAAAAGTGCTTTTATCTCAGCAGCAGTCAGTTTCATATCAAAAAAAGAGGGTGCCCTATGGAAGGAGACCGGGCAGGGCAGGGCGTCCAATTCGACCTTCAATGCATTCAGCACCGCTGAGTTCATTTCGGGATGACAGCAGGCAAAATGAATCCGCGCCCCTGCCCGTGCCAGCGCACGGATTTCCTGTTCGATGCGAATACGGTAGCCGCTCTGACTCGACGAAGCCAGATATCCGACAAAAAGGATATTCGGCAACAGACGGCTGCTGATTTCCCGACATTCTCCGGAAACAACGGCAGGCCAGACAGTTTCAAAATGCCGCATGATCATGCTGTCCACCTGTTCGCATAAGTGCCCTTGGGAAAAACGCTCTTCCGCATAAGTCCGGCTGAAAGCGGAAGCCTCTTCCCGGGCATTTTCTTCGAACAGAGCAAGTATCTTTTGGGCGCCTTCCTCAGGTGTCGACCATACGAAACGGGGAGGATAAATACGGTTGGCACCGTCCCAACTGCGAATGCTGGGCACACAGCCTGCCAGCATACTTTCGGCTACGGACAGATGGCATCCTTCATGATCACTGGTTGACAGAAGAAAACTTACAGAGGCATACCATTCAGGCATATCAGAGCCATGTTCATAAAAGATAACGCTGTCCGGGTTTTTCAATTCTTTTATTTTTGAATACAATCCTTCATACCAGCGCATTTCTTCTTCGCGCTGCAGCATCCAGGGGTACTCTTCCGGGCGTTTTCCTTTGATATGCAGCGAAAACTCGGGTACTTCGCGCTGAAGTATTTCCAGCATCTCCAATGCCAGATCGAGGCGCTTCATGGCAGGCACCATGCCCACAAAGCCCAGGGCATATTTTTTTCTGGCACTTTGCCCTGCTTTAACGTAGGCATCTGTATCAATAGGGCAGTTCAGTACCTGTGCTTTCCCCCGACCAAGCTGTGGAAATTCCTGTATGATGTGATCATAAATTACAGGGGTGACCAGCAGCAGTTTATCGACTCTGTTCCAGTCCGTTTTGTAAATATAGTCCAGCCGGTCCCGATAGTTCCATTCCTGGCTGTGAAGCCGGGCAAGCAGCATCTGACCGGGCTTTTTATGTTTGGAATACCATACCAGATTTCCCAAAGCCCACTCGCAGAAGATGACATCGGCCCATTCCAGGCTTTCCCGGGACTGTTTTTCCGAAGCGATCTCGTGACCCGGGTGCTCATCAATGCGAAATTCGTAGCGTGGGTTGTTGGAGAAATAGTCGTGAAAGGGACCCGTAAATTTAAGATCATGACCCGCCAGAAGGAAACGGACAGACCGGGCAGCCTCCGACCGGATTGTTTTCTTCGGAGATGATTTAAAAAGATCAGATAAACACCTGGGCACGAATTTCATGGGGAAGAGGTTCCGGGTTTCGTGAAGAATAAACAAACTCATAAGGATAACGGATGATACTGTCCGCCGTGACGCCAACAGGCTCATCTACAGGGAGCCTTTCCACAAAAAATTCCTCTAAACCTTCCATCTTGCCCACCATAGATGCCGGGAAAACGAATCCTTCGTCATGGGGGTTCTTTTTTGAGTATTTGCTATTCTTCCAGTCATAAACTGAAGGAGGCGGTGTGCAAAATTCTCCTATACCATTAATCCGGAAGCAATAGTAAATACCGACACAGGATGTCCCGGAAAAGTGAAGCGCATGAACAGAATCTGACAGATGATGGGGGCCATAAAAACTTTTTCCATCCCAAAGCGCAAAATAATCCTGGCTGTTGTCCTGCTGTAATTTTTCAATTGTCTTTTTTCTTTCATAAGACGCAACAGAGATACCGGCGGCGGTAAGAGCGGTCCGGATTTTTTCATGCGCTTCTTCGTCGCTGCACAGACTGTACGGAAATTCTTCCGCATTGCAGCCTGTTTTTTCCAGCCATCGCTCAAAAGCCTTCTTGCGCAAAGTCTCGCCCGGTGTTCCCTGAAACATAAATATCCGGCTGGGAAGAAAATGCTGCGACAGGATCTCTTCAATAATCCGTTCGGGGAATCCTGCGCCCACTTCAAGGATGAGATGAATTGTTGGTTTAAAAGGAGCAGATCCCGAACCGAGCTTTGCTGCAATTTCAGCGAGGCGGTGCTCATAACAATGCTCCGCCATCACTTTACGCATTCCCTGAATGGAACGGCGATGCCAGACCTCGTCACTTTCCACAAGAAGTTCCAGTGCTTTTCTGGTTTCTTCGACCGTAGAAACTTGAGGCACAAGTTCACCGAAGATTTTTTCAATGCCAAGACTGGGTGTGGAAACAACCGGCGTTCCGCAGGCGAGCAGCTCAAAAACACGACGGGCGAACATGGTCGGGGAATCCTGTACCGAATTCACGTTGAGAAAAACCCGATACCTTTTGTACTCTTCAAGCATTTCCTCGTAGCTGCGCCGCCCTCGTATATAAGGCTGAAACTGCTCGGGAAATATATAACGGTTCCGGTCTTTTCCGGTATAGCCGTGCATACGGTCAAAAATATCCAGACCATAAGGGACGCTGCCCGCCAGGAGGTTTTCCATCTGCCGCCTCCGCTCCGGAAAGCAATCCGCATAGTAAGTACCGGCAAAACAGACATTTCTCCTGTAGCCCCACTTCGCATCGACCGGATTGTGGATAGCAGGCTGCGCAGCAAACATGAGCGGGTACACGCGATCGTGTCCGCATTTTTCCCTATAGGCCGGCACACAATTTTCATCAGTGGTAAAAATATAATCAAACTTGACAGCAGTCCGGATAAAGCGGTCGAAATTCGGCGGGTCTTCCTTATTCCAGAAAACAGTCGGGATATCCTGGGCATTGCACCATTGAATCAGATCATCCAGCTCGTTTCCTGCAGGGTTGGCATAAGAGGCGATCCGATACTGCCACGCACCGTCATTGCCATTCCAGGCAGATTCAACAAACAGAAAATCAATCTCTTCCTGCTGAAATGTCTGCCGCCAGTCATGAGGCGTTACAGGTATAAAATTTGCCTCAGGCGCAAAGCAGGCATATGAAAACGTATCAAGAATGCAGGCAACAGTAAGACCTTTCAGCGCTTTGTCTTTATTGCGGATTTGACGGGCTCCGGGTGCGACACGAATTTCTTTTGCTTCAGGTGCTGTGGCTTTCGGGGATGTTGACGAAGCTGTTTTTTCAGAAGGAATCCTGCCGCTTTGCTCCTCGTCGGTATGCGGGGCATCTGATGAAAGAGGGTGTGTTTTTTGCGCTGGGCTTTCAGATCCAGCCCCGAACCTTCTTTTCAATGCACGTAAATAATACAGCGCAATTTTCCCGGGCGAGTGCAGGATCATTTTTGTTTCAAGGTGATTTGATTCTGCCCGGGCGAGATCCTGGCTGAGCTGCTCATTCCGGCTTGCAAACTGTGCGCTTTCTGCTTTTTGTGCCTTCAGCTCTTTTTGAAGTGTTTCAGCGTCATTGCTGAGCAAAGCGTATTTTTTTTGCAGGTTTTTATGCTCGGCGGTTTCTTTTTTCAGGTTTTCTTCAATAGTGCTGATTTTTGAGCGCAAAGTATCGTTAACACGCATCAGATTGGCATCGTGGAGGTACTGTATTTCCAGTTTCCGCTTCGCCAGTTCTTCCTGTGCACGCAGCAACTGTTTTTCCTGTTCCAGCAACTGTTTTTCCTGTTTCCGCTTCGCCAGTTCTTCCTGTGCACGCAGCAACTGTTTTTCCTGTTCCAGCAACTGTTTTTCCTGTTCCAGCAACTTCACCTCAGGGAGAAGCGCAGCGGCCTCTCCGCGAAAACTGTTGAGGCATCGGGCTGGATTGGCTTTTTTTGCCCAGTTCTCTTCCGCATAAACAAGGAGCGCCTGCTGCCCGCGCCAGCATAAGCCTGCCCGCATTCTGGTATCGAGCACCTGAAAATGAGTACAGACCCAGCCTGGCCAGCGGACCGGCAGATTGCTGTCAAAAAAGCGGAAAAAGTGCTCCGGATCTTTTCTGTCAAGATCTTCTGCATAAGGCACCAGAATAATAATCATTGTCCGGGCGATCCGTGCCAGTGTCTGCTGTATGATCTCCAGGGGATTCACAAAATGTTCAAGGACATGGGACGTGAAAACCACATCGTATGCGGGCAGCTCCCGGTTCGGATCAAGCCAGTTCTCCGCAGCAAATTTGAGCGATGGGTATTTTTTCCGGGCATTATCGATAGCGGTGGCGGAAACATCCACACCGCTGATATCCAGTTCGGGATAGAGTTGACTTAAATACGCAACAGCCTCACCTTCTGCACAGCCCCAGTCACAGACAGTCATTTGCTCTCTGCACATTTCCTGAAAAAAAAATCCCGGCAGATGCTCTTTCAGCAGTTCACCGTAGGCACGGGTATAGGATTCCCCTCCATTGGCGGACCAATCCTGCTGAAAGCGCTGGTCCCAATACTCCGGAGAGTTGATACCGGGCTGTGTGTCCATCCGTTTCTCCCAAGATTCAGGTGTCTAAAAAAACAGCTGTTGCATCAGGCTCATAAATGCCGTAGCGCGGCCGATCCGAAAGAATAGAAAAATACCAGGCATTTTCAACGTAATCCATGTAGGTGCGTCTGCCTTCATGGGTATAGGCAATGGCAAGTACCAGCGAATAATCTCCCGGTGCAATCTGCAGAGGAAAGGTAAATCGCACTTTGATTTTACTTCCTGTATCCGGCGGATCTGTGAAAATACCGAGCCGGTCCGTGCTGATAGAGATGATATCAAGACCCTGCCGGTTTTTTACAGCAAAAGCCATGGAAAAAAACGTATCCGGAAGCTCGCCGATCACTTCAGCCTCTATATTGAGCTGGAGGGTGACGCCGAATTCGTAGACCTTTGACATCTTCCCGCTGTCATCATGAAGTGAAAAGGCGGTCACCTTCGCCTCGCCGCTGCCCCATCTGCGCAGTGTTTCCGTTCGGGATGCGGTCTCCAGGTTTATTACCGGAAAATCCGGGGATGGCCCTGCCTCGCGAATGTTCTGTTCCGGGTCTGCCTTCTCTTTTTGCTTTTGTACTGCTGTTCCGAAAAGCACTTCACTATACCGTCCGGTTACCTCACGTGTGTCACCGTCCATTTTAATCCGGCCCTGATCGAGCCAAATCACCCGGGAACAGAAAGAGCGCAGGGTCTGTAAACTGTGGCTGACCAGCAGGATCGTTGTTTTCTGCTCGATCATTTCGCGCATGCGCTGCATGCATTTCATCTGGAAGGCACCGTCACCGACAGAAAGAGCCTCATCGATGATCAGTATTTCCGGATCGATAAAAGCCTGCACCGCAAAAGCCAGGCGCATTTTCATGCCGCTGGAATAGGTTTTAACAGGCTGCTCCAGAAAATTTCCGATGTCGGCGAAGGCAACAATATCATCATATTTGGCGGCTATTTCCTTTTCGCTCATACCGAGGATGGCAGCATTGAGGAGCACATTCTCATGGCCTGTAAATTCAGGATTAAAACCGCTGCCCAGTTCCAGCAGCGCCGTAATTCTTCCTGAGGTTTGGCAGTTTCCGGAGGTGGCGGAAAGAGTGCCCGCTATAATCTGCAGGAGGGTGCTTTTCCCGGCTCCGTTTCTGCCGATAATACCGACGCTTTCTCCGCGTCCCACTTGAAAACTGATATCGTCGAGTGCTTTAAATTCACGAAAAAAACGACGTCGGTAACCGTAGATCATCTGGAGCAGCCGGTGATGGGGCGCCTCATAAATGTGATACACCTTGCTCACATTCTGCAGATTCAGGGCACAGGGATCAGAGGACATCTGCAAATCCCTTTTTTGTTCTCATAAACCAAAGATAGCCCAGCTGAAAAACTGCCAGCGAAAACAGAGAGATCCCCGCAAGAACATACCAGTCAGGCCATTGATTATAGATCAGGATCCGGCGCGTCTGGTCAACAAAATGGGCAAGAGGATTGCAAAGGAGCAGGTAGTTCCACGGATGGGGAATGCGGTCTGTATCGTAAAAGATCGGGGTTAAAAAAAGCAGCATGCGCAATACGATCGTAATAAAATGGTTTAAGTCCCGGATAAAAACACCCAGGGATGCGCAGAACCAGCTGATTCCGATGGTCAAAAAACTCAAAGGAATAAGAATGGCAGGAAGCAGCAGAATTTTCAGCGAAAGACCACCCATAAAAAGCCAGGTGCCCGCCACTACCATGAGAAACCACACAAGATTGGGCAGGAGAAAACTGATGTGCCCCGCAAAAGGAAGAATTTCCAGCGGAAAAACGACTTTCTTGACATAGTTGGGATTGTTGCTGACCGCCTGAATGGAGGCATTGACCGATTCAGAAAAAATCTGATAAATCGTTAAGCCGCTCAGCAGAACGATGGCAAAAGCCATTTTAGAATCACCGACGCCGTGGCCCCAGCGCGCCTGAAAAACAACACTGAACATAAAAGTATAGATGCCCAGCATGCAAAGGGGAGTAATTACTGTCCATAACAGACCGAAAAGACTTCCTTTATAGCGTTGAGTCAACCCGCGGAGGGCAAAACGCCAAAGAAGAAGACGGTGATTTCGGATCAGGGTTACGGGCGTATCCATGCCACCTCTACAGATCCCGGCGGGATCGGGTTTGCCGACACCCCCACATTGGCGGCATATGCCTGAAAATGGCTCACGGACACAGGAGCTTCCGCATTTGCAACAGATAAGCGAATGACTACTTTTTCGAGATTTTCCAGATCTGCTTCTGAAACGACCCAAAGCACCTCCAGCCGCTGCCATTCTCCGCCGCCGGTGTAAATCTCTTTTTTATATTTGCGCTGCAGATCGTCGCCCTTCCCGTACAGAAGCATAAAAGAAAGATCTACAGTCGCCCCCGGCTGAGAACGTAGTGACACAGACACGGACAGTATATCTCCCGGCATCAGCGTTGATCCATCGGCAAAGACCTGCTCGAGAAAGCCCAGCTTCGGATGGTGCATGGTGATAACGGGGTGCCCGTTGTAGATTTCCTGGCTTTTCTGTATCTCCAGGGCACTGTAGGGTACATAGATCCAGCCTGCGAGACGGCCATTATTCCATTGATCCAGTTCTCCATTCAGAACCTGGGGCAGTGGAGCGTCGTCCGCCATACAATTCAGCTGCCAAAGACAGAGTATCAGTGCCGCGGCTGCGACACACCTCATAAAAAGCCTGCTCATCGTGACTATGTCTTTGCAATGCATATAAAAAAGCCTGTTTTTTGTTAATAGAACGGGGAATCCCAGCCCGTCTGAATCATGTTTGTGAGTATACGGAAGCCATTCAGAGTAAATCAACTGATCATGATAGGGCAGCCAACTCTCTTTTTCGTCCGTAACAGTTTTTTAGCGAACATTTTCACACTTTATTGTGTTAAACTAAAGTAAGATAATCGAAAAACAACAAAACCTCTTGCCGATTCGGGCTGCACCGTGATGAAGACAGTTCAAACTCTTTAATGCAAGGAAGGTCCCATGAAAATTTCCTGCTTTTGCCGCAAACACTTTCTGAAAAATCGTCTGTTTATCGTCTGTGTGTGCAGTTTGCTTTTACTGATTTCGGGGTTTATACGAACTGCATCTGCTGCCCCTCTTTCCTTTCACCCTGCCGATACGAATGAGGATAAAAGGATCACAGAAGGAGAAGCTATGGATTATGTGGAGGGCTGGCAGCAGAGAGACCTCCCTCTTGCTTTTGCCATGCGTGCCCTCTTCCTGTGGCAATCTGGCGGGCTCTATGCAGTAAACCCTTCCGCAGAGCCTCCGGCGTGCTGGGCTCCGTTTGAAGAATCCGGTGCCCGGCTGGTTTTATTCGGATCGGAAGAGGAATTCGTGGAATGCGGCGGTTCCTATACGGATCCGGGCGCGGACGGTCAGGATGAAGACGGCAGTCCGCTTGTTGTTGCATCGGTTATTACAAAAGACGGAGTTCCTGTCGAATCCATAGACAACAATACGGGCACTCTGGAAAGTGAATTCAGGATCACGTACAGCACGGAAACAGCATCAGGAGTCAATCTCTCTGTCGTACGCCGCATTTATGTGCAGGATACCCGCCCCCCTGTCATTGAGCCTGCCATGCTGCAAATGGATCCGGTTGCACTTATGCCCTACGGTTACAGAAATTTTGAGGCGGATTGGACTTATTACCCTCGCGTATTTCATGTCCATATTCTTGACTGCAATGCGGACTGGAGCATGATTGATTCGGGTACAGCGCTCGATGCGTGCGGTTCGGAAGGACCGACAGATTACTGGGACAGCGTTGAAAAGACCGTTCGTCGGCTGAAGCCCGATTACAGCCTTGAGTATGACGAATTCGGCAATGAGATCATTGTGCCCCTTGATCAATTTACACAAATACCTGGTATATACCGCATCGATTATACAGTTCAGGACAGTGCCGGCAACGAAGGCCGCTATGTCACCAATAACTTTTTGCGGTATATAAAAGTTATGGATACGACCCGGGTTCCTCTTGTCGTTGACGCCGGTCTGACACGCGAAGAAGCCGAGGCGCGTATTCTTGCAGCGCATCTGGTGCCAGTAGTAATTCAACAGCACGATGATAATATTTTTGCAGACCAGGTTATTTCTCAGAGTCCGGCACCGGATATTTTTGCACTCTGCAATTCCGAAGTACAGATTGTAGTTTCGCTCGGACCATGCCTGCTTCCGACAGTGACTGGCATGTCTCTTGAAGATGCTCAGGAAGCTCTGCGCACCGCCGGATATATTTCCGGTTCTGTCACTGCTGTTCCCTCCGAAGCAGAAGCAGGCACAGTGCTTTTTATTGAAACAGACAACTTTCTCTGCGGCGGGGTTATTCATCTGGTTGTTTCTGAAGGGCCCTGTTTCATGCCTGATGTCATAGGATTGCCAATGAGTGAAGCAATCGCACAGATTACAGGAGCGGGCTTCCCAGCGCCTGAAATACAATATGACTGGAACGTGGTGCCCGTTGATACTGTTTATGATCAATTCCCTGATCCCGGTAAGCGCACCTGTGATTTTCAATCTGTACTTAAAGTTTCTCTGTTTTTAAAGCCCACGTATATAGATCCGGACGCATCCCTATTTAATAGCTTTGAATGTGGAGTCTACTGGAATGATCCGGAGGCATCAGTCCGTGTCGGGGAGGAGTTTGACCCCATTGCCTGGATCGGAGCGGCAGAGATTGCCTATCAATCCGGAGAAAGCTGGATTCCCGCCGATCCGGAGATCCCTCTGCTCGCCGATCACTCTCCCTATCGTGTCACTTACCGATATGAGTACCGGAAACCGTATACGGAAGAGCCGGGCGTACTGGAAGGGATTCGTTTTATTGCGGTGAACGACACATTGCCCCCTGTCTTGACAGTTAAAGATAATCCTGATTACCTTCTGAACGAAACAATCCCGGTGTATGTGTGTCGTAAAGGTCAGTATCACCACTGGGACGATGTCGCGGCGGCTTATGATATTCGCATCCTTAGCCTGGAAGATCAGTGCGAGGGCAGCCTTTCGGCAGACAATGTTGTGATTGATATCTATCGTTACTTTCCGGATGAAGTCAATGAAGATGATCCCGGCGAACCTGTTTTGCGTTCACTAGAAGAAGCGGGCTTAACGGAGACCACCTGGTTGAATACGCCCGGATTTTATGTGGTTAATTATTCCGCTCGCGACCAGGCGTATAACATGATATTTTCCGGCAGAGGCGTCGAAGTTCCCGAAGACTAAAAACTTTCCCCTGCGCTGCCAAAAGCGCTAAAAATATTGCCTGGTTGCACCCACAGACATGACATGCCGTGCAGAGCGGGCGACTTTGCCCCCGATTTTCAGGTAGAATACCCTTTTACAATCGGTAGTAGCGGCAGACAGCCAACTCAAGGGAGCTGGTTCAATATGCCTTGACGGAGAGAAGGCGGATGTCATTGTATTTTATTGGGGCGACTCTTGGGAACGATCCCCATACAGAAGGGCTTTTCAAAGCACAGCGTATTGCGAACCTGGCATGCATTTCCGGGCATATAACGGCGCCAGCAGACACATTATCTCTTTTGCTGGGTGCTGTTCGGGAATATCGCCCCAGCCATATAGGACTGAGCTACCGGCTTTCACCTGATAAAGCAGAGGCTGTTTTTACCGAATGCATCCATACTCTTGAAGAAAACGGACTCCTCCGACGTGGTGACGGCACCTGGTGCCGTGTTGCCTTTGCCGCCCTTCCTGAAAGCATCGCCAGACTCCGTGCCCGCAGCAATCAGTTTCCGGTGCCCGTGGAATTCTTTTCGCAGGAATTGCCGCCTCTTGACAGAGCAGAGCAGGTGCTCGATTATTTTGAGGTTCGTGATTTCCAACGCGACAGAATTCTGGCTCTGTTGAAAGAAGAACTCTGCCCCCCTGGTATAGAAATGCTGGACCAGATGGCGAAAGAGGTGATTGCAGGCGATAAGTGGCGCTCTGAGCCGGGGCTGCAAAAACCGTCCGCCGAAGCAGTCAAGGACCTGATTCGACGATTTGAAGAATCAGAACTACCCTGTCTGCGAACCCATTTCGGGGTTCCCGAAGACTCTATTCAGCCGACGGTGGAGGGGATTGCTGCACTTGCCAATGCCGGTGCTGTAGACGAAATTTCTCTGGGCTCTTCCGATCTTTCGCAGCGTTATTTCGGTGAGCCTGAAGCTTTTAAAGGAAGAAAAAACGACGGTGGAGTGCCTTATAAAACTGTGGACGACCTCAAGGTACTTTATCAGGCGACCCGTCGTGGCAATTATCCGGGTATAAAGCCCTATGCTCATGTACGCAATCTCTGCGCTTTTGCCGATGATTGTTTGAAAGTCGGCATGCTGCAAGGCGCTCATCAGGCAGTGCCGCTTTTCTGGTTTAATGAATTGGACGGGCGTGGTCCGCTTACTCTGGATGAATCACTGGTGGAGCACCAGGAGACGGTGGCACATCTTGCCCGGCGGGGCATCCCCGTTGAGATGAATGATCCTAATCATTGGGCATCCCGATGGGCACATGATACAGTGGTTGTTGCTGACTATGGATTGATCACCGCCGTGATGGAACAATGTGGTGTTGCCGATATGATTTTTCAGTTTCAGTTGAACAAACCGGCGGAAACCGGTGATTATGCCGATCTTGCCAAAATGGGCGCTGCTTTGGAGCTGGTCGGCAGGCTGAAAGGGAATGCCCGTGCCTGGCGTGAAACCAGAGCAGGGATTGAACACTTTTCTCCGGATCCGGCTGAAGCCAAATACCAGCTGGCTCGTACTACATTGCTGCAGATGATATTGGAACCGCATATGATCCATCTGGTCAGCTATTGCGAGGCACGTCACGCCGCAACGGTACAGGATATTGTCGAAAGTGCACAAATCGTACGGCATGCCGCCAGACTCTTCAAAAAACACGCACCCGATTTAATGAAATACCGTAATCAGAATGAAGTAGTGGAAAGAAAGCACTACCTGCTGAAAGAAGCGGAATATCTGCTTCATGCGATCGCCCGCCTTCATCCCCGGTATGAGCCCGGATCGCTTCAGAGTATCGCAAGCATGCTTGCTGACCCGTTCATACTGGAAGCAGCGGTAAAACATCGTTTTATGGCAGCACCCGGTCTGGTACATCCGGATTATCCTTATCCCCGTCTTGTAACACGCCCGTCCCGGCATGGTTTTTTTGATGTATATGAAGAAGAGGGCGTTCAAATACTGAAGGAAGCAGAACGACTGTCTCTTCAGCAATAAGGTCTGTATGAAAAAAACACTTTTTATATTCGGAACCACTTATAATCAGATTCCGCTTGTAGAAAAAGCGAAAGCATCAGGTTACATGACGGTCTGCCTCGGAACAGGCGGCGGCGTTTGTGAAAAATATGCCGACAAAGTATATCCCATTGATTTTACAGACATAGAGGAAGTGCTGCGCCTGGCAAAAATATACCAGCCTGCAGGGATGGTCACTTGCGGCACCAGCACGGCAATCCATGCCATTGCACAATGCAATCATCTGCTTAAATTCAGTGATAAAGTGCCTCCGCTTCAGGTAGTGGAAAATTGCGTATTTAAAAACAGATACCGCGATATCATCGGCGAATCTATGGCGCCCGGTTTCTCTGCGTCTGATCCGGAGAAAGCAGTGGAAATGGTGCAGACACTGCGGCTGCCCGTCGTGGTTAAACCTGCCGACGGCGGCGGTGGTAAAGGGATCAGCCTTCTGGAAAAAGTGTCGCTCCAACAGATGCAGGATGCTTTTCAGCATGCCCGCAGCTATTCAAAGATGAACACTGTTGTTGTCGAGGAATTCATAGACGGAACTGTTCTTGGTGTGGAGTCTTTCGTCCATGATGGAAAAATTTTTACTTTGGTAATGCCGGAAAAACTGATAGATGAAGAGGTTATGAATTTGACGCGGGGCGTTGTATTTCCGGCAAATTTTTCCGCTGAAATAGCTGATCAGATCCGCCGTGTCAATGAAGCTGCTATCCGGGCTTTCGGCATAAATTGGGGGGCCGTGCATATTGACATGATTCTTGAGAGAAATGAAGTGCCTCGTATTATCGACGTGGGGCCCCGCCTTGCCGGAGGGCCTCTCATGGCCGAAATGGTACCCCGTTATTATAACTACGACTTTTATAAAGCTACCATTCAACTCTCTGTGGGAGAGCAGCCTTTGCCCGTTCCGGATCAGCATGACAATCAGTACTATGCGTCCTACAGTCTGGTGCCTGATAAAGATGGCATTCTTGAATCAGTTGAATATGAGGCAGAAGCCGTCGATGCTTGTCGGGTTTTCTTTTACAGACAACTGCTTGCCGACGGTTCTTCAGTAAAATCACCGAAAAGCGACGGTGACAGAGTGGTGCTGTTTGCATCTACCGGAGAAAATTATCAACAGACGTTGTCGCATGTAATGTCTTTCGCTTCAGGAATTCGGATGAAAATCCGCTGACTTGTTTGGTTTGTCCTGCATCCGACAGCATTTGATGAAGAAAAATGAATTGTAAACCAGGTATATACGGCGTAAGCACCCAGTCCGGGCGTGCTTTTTTCGCCGACTTTCTTTCAAAGGGTCTGCAGAGCTACGGCTATGCCCGTGCTACGGAACACGGCAGGGCGGCTGTTAGCTGTTTCAATGCCCGGGGCGGTATTTATCTCGAACGCCCTCCCAACAATATCGGTGAGGAGTCACGCTTTATTCCTCTTGGGATGAGCAGCGTCGGGCACAGCCTTGATGAATTGCTTACCCGATCAGATTTCATTTTTCTGTCTCACCCTTCCCAGCACCTGGAGGAGAGTGTCTCTCTGCTGAAAGAAGCAGGACTGATGCAGCGGCAGATACCGCTGGTTCTGACGCCGCCCAGAACACTGGCAGCCCCCTATCTTTGGCGGATTGTGGGTGAGAACTATCCGCTGATCTGTTTTTCCACTTCCCCTTACTCTGCCAAAGCGTTGGAGAACGGCGTTTACATCAAACGGAGAAAACGAAGCTGGATGGTGTCGCTCGAAGGCGAGGTGAGCGAAGAGCAGAGGGAACAGATTTCGGAGATCTTTCCGCAGGTTCTGTTCAACCGTGTCCCCGCGACAACTTCGCTGGGCAATATAGGCGCCGTGTTTCATCCGGGCGGCTATCTTCTGAATTACGATGACATCGAGAAACGGCAACGGCAGGGCGAACCGTATTCTTTTTATATGGAAGGGATTGCTGCCCGACCGGAAGTAGGAGAATTGCTGGAGGAAATCGATCAGATCAGACTGCGTATCGCCTATAAGTTGAATATGCCTGTCTTTGGACTTTATGGCAATGACAGGGAAGAGGAATGGCAGGCTATGATGGCTCGCCTGCGTCTGGCGGAGTCACGCACAGAAAAAAGAGACATCCAGACTTTACGAAAAATGCGCCATGAGTGCCTTTCCACTATCCACAATGCCATCGTATCAGCCCAGCACTGGTTGGATTACAGTTATGGTGTGGCTCGGATCCCCGGAGAATCACTCGCTAATGCTGTGAGCAGAACGCCGACCTATCAGAAGCGATCCGTACCTCAGCGACGCTATCTGGATGAAGATATTCCTACTGGTCTCGTTCCTCTGGAAGCCCTGGCAAAACGTTTTGACATAGATTGTACTGCCATCAGCCGTATTTTGGATTTATATGGTGAAAAAGAAGGCAAGGAGCCCCGTGCATCCGGACGTAACTTGCAGCCTTTTACGACGGAGTACCTGATCCGTTATTTAAAGGGTTGCCCGGACGAAGAAATGCCGGATGTGTCTATGCCGGACACAAACAGCACTATAAGGTCTTATTTATGAATGCAGCGTCTACTCCTCTCTATTCAGTAGTTATTCCTGTCTATCGCTCTGAACCCACGCTAGGGCTGCTCTGCAGACGTGTCTTTCAGGTTTTTGAACAGATGTCTTTGGCTGTGGAAATTATACTCATCGACGATTCTTCTCCGGATGCGTCCTGGCAGGTCATGCAGGAATTGCGTCACAAAGACAACAGGATCAAAATTATTCGCCTGGCACGAAACTTCGGACAGCATAATGCACTCATGTGCGGTTTTGCCCATGCTCAGGGCGAATTTATTTTGACCATGGATGATGATTTGCAGCATCCGCCTGAAGAGATTCCTAAACTGATCGATGCCATGCAGAAAGACAGCAATTGCGATGTGGTGATCGGTTCTTATGTGGCGAAAAAACATTCTTTTATCCGCCGGCTGGGAACCCGTGCCATGCAAGGGTTCAATCGCCTTGCGCTGCACAGCGAGCCCAAACTGGAGCTGACGAGTTTTCGGCTGATCCGCCGTTTTATTATTGATGAACTGGTGCGCCTGCAAATGGATAAGCCCAGGGTTGGTCGGCTGCTGGTTGATTTGTCCGCTCATATTGTCAATGTACCTGTCGCTCACGAAGAGCGGCGCTACGGTCGCAGTGGTTATTCTTTTTTCAGGCTGGTGCGGGATTTTTTCAACAATATTGTCAGCACCTCTGCCGCCCCGTTAAAAGTGGTGAGCGTGCTGGGTTTTTTCAGCGCAGCCATGAGTTTTCTATTGGCTTTTTATTATTTGTACCGCTATTTTGCCATCGGCATTTCTGTGCCCGGCTGGACTACGCTTATTATGGTCAATCTTTTCCATTTTGGCGTACTCCTTTTTTCCATGGGAGTTATCGGGGAGTATTTGATCCGCATTCTTCGGGAAGAGCAGCAGCTGCCGCAGTATTTCATTCGGGATAAAGAGTTGTGACGGCAGATCAGAGAAAGAAAATAGTATTCTGGCTTCGGCTGACTGCATTGCTGCTTTCTATTGCCGTGCTTCTTCGCATGGTGAAGGTGCAGTTGGTGCTGAGCCACATCCGGGATATTCCCTGGTATATCTTTACAGTTCTGGTTGTTATCGCAATTTTCCGGACCTGGCTCAACGGATTGCGCTGGCAGCTGCTGAATCCCGATGCGAGCCGGCAGCTGACCCGTTGGCAGTACTTCCGTTTTCTCATGATTGCCCACGCGTTTAATCTGATTATGCCCGGCGCTCTCGGAGGCGACTTTGTAAAGACAGCCATGACCTTGAAGACGGTAAAAAGCAACCGCGCCAGCAATTTAATTGCCATCGTTGCCGACCGCTATATAGGGCTTTTCTCTATCATCATGCTGGGGTTCATATCTCTCATCTTTGCAACCCGTATCCCGGATCGGATGGTTTTTTACCGGTATTTTGCCGTTCTTATGGCTCTTTTTGCCGGACTGAGTCTGATTTCAACACAGCCGTGGCTTTTTGCACTGTTGGAAAAGATTTTCCTGCGACTGGGAAAAGTAGGATCAGCACTTAATTCGCTGCTGGATACCTGGCGTGGTGCATTGCTTTATTTTCGGAAAAACTATTTTCGGGTCCTTATGGCTTTTCTGCTGTGTCTCCCCATTCATGGTGTTGTTTTCATCACAAAATACACGGTGGCACGTTATCTCGGCATCTCTGTCTCTTTTTTTGATATATGCGTTGTGCAGGCGCTTGTATGGGTTATCACGGCTGTTCCCGTCACAATTTCCGGGGCAGGCGTCCGCGAACTTTCGGTTATTTACTTTCTCTCTTTTTACGGCATCGATGCGGAGTCTGCTGCGGCGCTTTCTGTATATAACTATATTGTTAATGTTATATTGGGATTTATTGGATTTCTGTTTCTTATTGACTCACGGGGTTTACGCCGGAAAAAGGCAGCAGAAGACACACAGACTAAGGAGCAGATACCAGATGTTTTCTGAACGGGTTGTGTCTGCCGTCTCCTTCAAATACGTTGACGCTGCTGTGCCCGATGATGCATGAGGGTGCCCCGCAGGAGATTATAATGAGTTCATCTTCTTTGCCTATCCCTTTTAATCGTCCGGGATATACAGGCCGTGAAATCGCTTATATGCAGGAGGCTATGCAAAGCGGACATCTGTCAGGGGATGGGGCATTTACTAAACGGTGCCATGCTTTTCTGGAAGAACGTTATGCGTGTAAAAAAGCGCTTCTTACCAGTTCCTGCACAGATGCGCTGGAAATGGCAGCGATTCTCTGCCGTATCGCTCCCGGCGATGAGGTGATAGCCCCTTCTTTTTCTTTTGTTACCTCGGTTAATGCTTTTGTGCTTCACGGTGCCCGGCCTGTCTTTGCCGATATCCGCCCTGATACGCTCAATCTGGATGAGACACAGGTGGAAACGCTGATTACAAAAAAGACCCGTGCCATTGTTGCCGTGCACTATGCCGGAGTGGGCTGTGAAATGGATGCGCTTATGGATCTTGCCAGGCGCTATCAGCTTCCGCTGATTGAAGATAATGCGCACGGACTGGATGGAAAATACAGGGGACGGTATCTTGGTACTTTCGGAAGTCTTGCCACCCAGAGTTTTCACGAGACTAAGAACATTACTTCGGGAGAAGGGGGAGCGTTGCTGATCAATGACGCTTCTCTGGCTGAACGTGCGGAAATTATCCGCGAAAAGGGCACCGATCGCAGTCGTTTTTTCCGGGGGCAGGTGGACAAATACAGCTGGGTTGATGTGGGCTCCAGCTTTCTGCCTTCCGAGTTGACCGCCGCTTTCCTTTATGCACAACTGGAAGCGCTGGACAGTATTCAACGCAGGCGTAAAGCCCTCTGGTTACGCTATCATGATGGGCTTCGGGACTGGGCGGAGAAATCGGGAGTCGGGCTTCCCTGTGTGCCTGAACACTGCGAACAAACCTACCACATGTTTTATTTGCTCATGCCTTCGCTGGAAACCAGGCAGGCTTTTATTGCGCATCTGAAAGAGCAGGGCATACAGGCTGTATTCCATTATCTGCCGCTTCATTTGTCGGTCATGGGCAAGGAGTTTGGCGGACAGGAAGGCGCCTGTCCTGTGACCGAGGATGTCAGTGACCGATTGGTGCGCCTGCCGTTTTATTCAGATATGACTCCGGCGGAACAGGAACGCGTCATTAATGCCATTCTTCAATTTAATTGATCTGCACCGTTGTAGCTGTTCCGATCCTGCCATCATTCCCTGATTTTGGAGATTAAAATTGCTGTCTATGAATGCCCTTTTCGCGATTATGCGAAACGAAATGATCATCGGTTATGGGATGCTCGCTTTTTTCACGTGCCTTTGTTTCGGCTATGCGCTTCTGTATTTTTATAAACATAAAAATGAGATAGGATGGCAGGAACTTATTCTCTGGTGTCTCTACGGAGGTGTGTTTGTGTGTCTGGTTGTGCCCATGGCAACCCGGCTTGCTTTTACACAGGTATGGGTGCAGTACCTGACACAAACCCGCCGATTGACTGAATATTTAATCTTTATTCCGCCCATGATCGTTTTAACTTTGTTCTGGCTCGCCGGTGCCCGGATCCTTGCGCGAAAAAATCTTTCTCATTTGTTGTTTCTGCTTCTTTTTTTTCTGCCTGTGTTTTTCCTCTTTCGTTTTCTTTTTCTCTACTTCTTTGATGCAAAGCCCTACTCTGATTTTGAAACCTACTGGCTGATGGCACAGGAAAATGTTCAGGCAGGTTCTTTTCTTGTCAAAGAACGCTTGGGTGTTTCGCAGTTCTGGTTGCCCTATTGCCGCAGGGTCGCCGTAATCTGGACACCGCTCATCTGGTTTTTTGGCGCTGCTCCTGCTGTATATAAGAGTGCCAATGTTGTCATGCAGCTGATGGCCTTCCTGATGGCGTACAGAATAGCCGTACGCCATTTCGGAAAAACAGCGGCACAGCTTGCCCTGTGGCTGATACTCTTTGTGCCCGAGCTGATCTTCAGCTGTAATATACCCAGCCACGACCTCAACGGCATGTTCCTTCTTTTAGGATATTTTTTTCTGTTGGATGAAGCGTACGCTTTATGGGGGAAAAAAAAGAAGATTCCTGCCGTTGTTCTTGCATTGTTTTGCGGGATTCTCTGGCTTGCAGTCGATTTGCAGCGAAGCCACGGGCCTTTCATTTTTCTTTGCAGCATTTCTTTTGTCGGGCTTCATCTGGCATTTCATCTCCCGGATCTTAGAAAACGGGAACTGTGGAAGACGACGCTGCTTCGATATTTATCGCTTTTTCTTCTGATTTTTCTTCTCCCCTGGGGAAGCAAAACAGTGTCTGAATACTACGTGACGGAGGCTACCGGTTTAAGAGGAAATGCGGCAACAGGCGGACAAAAACATTACCACACTTCCATCGATAACTGGAACGGCATGTTTCAATCCCTTACTACTACGAAGAACTATTTTGCCTCGCTCCAAAAGTCCGCGGATCCGCCCCAGTCCAATTTATTCTGGTCTGAGTATTATCGGGATGTTTTCTTATCCGGTTATCTGCATAATCATGTGCGTTATATCCCTCAATTGATGAATAGGGCAAGCGGTCTGTTATGGCTGGGTAAAGATGTGGTCTACTATTTTTCCCGGCTGAAGCCGGAGAGCCCGATAGCACCTCACTACAGCTTGACACGGGGCTTTTATTTTCTTAGCGACTGTTTTATGCTCGTTTTTCTTTTGCTTGGCATCTTTGGTGTCACGAGCGCACTGAAAAACCGAGATTGGAAGATCAATAGCGTACAGCCCCTTCTTTTTTTATCGGCACTTGTGATCCTGCTGCTCTTCTTTGGAGAAATACAGGCGCGCTATACCTATCCCATATGGATCATTCTGCCTTTATATCTGGGAGTACCCATGAAACGCTGGCTGCGCCGTGAAAAAAAAGCATGCCCACAAAAAAGCCATCTTCTTTGGGGAACAACTATTACAACAGGCGGCTTTTTCGCTTTTTTTATGAGCACCATGGCTGTTTATGCACTCGCCGGAAATCCGCTGCTGTCCATGCAAAACTGGGAGGTGCAGGCTTCAGAGCGTTTTACACAAGAAGAGTTGTATGCGCCTTTTATGCAAAGTGATGGTACAGTGCAGATCAAGTTTGAAAACAACTGGAATATGACTCCAGGCCTTGCCTATACCGCCAACAATCTGCGCCTGCAGCTTCGCTTTCCGGCGCAGCCGGTGCCGGGCATGTATACGAAGGCAGCCAAATCATTTTCTTTAAAACCGGACACTTCTTATATTCTTCAGGGAGTGTTGGAATGTGCTTCTCAGGAGAAATTGAAATCGTTGGATGTAGATACCTTTTATGTCACCGTGAGTTGTAACGGCAGCACATTATTTGTCATTGATTACAAAAAGATTTTCGGTATTCGCTTTGTCCGTATTCCGGGTATTACGGCAGATGAAAACGGGAAAGCGAAAATAGAATTCAGGATCAGTGCAAAGAAGAGCTGTGCGGAAAACGACTGGAAAACATTGAGCTCTCTCAGTTTCAGTCATTTTCAGCTGGTACCTGCCGAGGCGATCTGATACCGTTTGACATGAAAGCGTTTATCCTGCAAAATAACCCTCAGTCTTTTGACTTATCTGAACAGGACAGAATCAATGCCAAAAAGCCGCAAAGGCTATGGAGATCAGGTCATGAATGAATCCAAAGGAATCACCCGTCGTACCATGCTTGCCGCAACGGCGGCGGCTATCACAGCTCCGACCATTCTCTCTTCCGTGAAAGCGGCTCCGGATCCGGTGCGTCTGGGGCACATAGGTGCCGGTGTACGGGGCTGGGATCTGCTGCAGCATACGGGCTCGCTCAAAAGTGCGCAAGTGGTTGCCGTCTGTGACGTGTACAAGCCGCATCTGGAACGGGGGTTGAAAGCGGCGCGTAATCCCGAAGCGAAAGGCTATACCAATTATCATGATCTGCTGAATGACCCTCAGGTGGAGGCAGTGGTTATTGCCACTCCGGACCACTGGCACGAGCAGATGGTGCTGGATGCGGTGGCGGCGGGTAAAGCCATTTACTGCGAGAAAGGGCTGACTACTTCCATTGCTGCGGCAAAACGCATGCGGGATGCGGTTAAAAACAGCAATACGGTATTTCAGCTGGGACATCAGGGCCGCCAGTACCCGTCCACGGAAGAAGCAGGGCGTCTCATGCGCGAGGGTGCGATCGGACCGGTGACGCTGGTACATACGGGGCGCGTTTTTAACGGAACACGGGAACGTGCCCCCTGGCGCTGGTACGGATATTATAATATTTATGACCGGCCGGATCCCGTTCAGGTGGCAAAGGATGTGGACTGGGAAGCGTGGCTCGGTTCATGCCCGTCCATCGATTTTAATGAAGAGCATTTCTGGCATTGGCGCTGTTACTGGGCATACGGCACCGGGCAGGCAGGCGACCTGCTGTCACACGAACTGGATCATGTGCAGTCGGTTCTCCGCTGGGGAATTCCTGACAGTTGTGTCTGCTCCGGGCACAATGCTTTTTACCACGACGGCAGGGAAGTGCCTGATACCTGGCTTGCCCAGTACACCTTTGAAAAAGAAGATGCCATGCTGCTTTTTGAAGGCTGCATGAACTCCACCCGCGAGCAGCCGCCTGAATATATCGGACGGGAAGGGCGCATTATTTTCAATGGCATCGGGCAGGACGCCAATCGTTTTTATGTGTACCCCGATGCGCCGCCCTACCCGCACCTGGGCAGAGAGCTGAAGCCGAAACAGGTCTTTGATCCTGCAGAGCATGAGAACTGGCCTACCCACATGGAAGACTTCCTTCAGTGCGTGCGCAGCGGCGGGACGCCCCGTTGCAATATTGATGAAGCTTTTATTGAAGCAGCCACCCTTCTGATGAGCGTTGAAGCCTACCACCAGAAACGCCAGGTACGCTGGGATGCTCAGATAGAGGCAATTGTCTGAAAATATCTTTTTGGATGGAAGTGAGAGTTACAGGCTGTTTTTTGCCTGACAAAGGAAATATCATGAAACGAAAAATGAACAGGCGCCAGTTCCTCGGCAGTGCCTGCGCTGTCGGTGCCGGATTTGCACTGCCGCAGATTGTGTCCGCATCCGTAACGGGGCAATCCGCTGCAGCGGCGCCTTCCAATACGGTCACCCTCGGGTGTATCGGTGTCGGCGGCATGGGCCTCGATAATATGCACAAGCTCATGAGCCTGAACAACTGCCGGGTTCTTGCGATTTGCGATGTTTATAAAGACCGCCAGGAACGGGCGAAGTCCATTGTCGATGAGAAGGCGGGCAACAGCGACTGTGCGGTTTATGGCGACTGGCGTGAGCTGATTGCCCGTGATGATATTGACGCTGTCATGATTGCGGCACAGGATCATTGGCATGCACTGATGGCGGTGGAAGCGGCACAGGCGGGCAAAGACATCTATTGTGAAAAACCGCTGGGCGTATCCGTGCAGGAGTCGCAGGCAATCCGTGATGCAGTGAGAAAGCATGGCTGTGTTTTTCAGACGGGAACCTGGCAGCGTTCGCTGGAAAACTTTCAGCGTGCCTGCACACTGGTGCGCAACGGCTATATAGGCAGGGTGCATACCGTGGAAGTGAGTGTGGAAGGACCACACTATCAGCCCAAATACAAAGGCCCCTATGGCATGCAGCCCGTGCCGGAAGGGTTTGACTGGGAAATGTGGAGAGGGCCTGCTTCGCCCGAGCCGTACAACCGCGGGCGTGTCGAATGGCCGGACTGGTACCTCATTTTTGATTATTGCGTAGGTTTTATCACCAACTGGGGTGTGCATCATCTCGATATCGCCCATTGGGGCTGCCCCCGGATAGGACAGGAGCCTTTTGAGCTGTCCTGTGAAGAAGTGATCCGGACGGAAGGGTTCACGGATAATTCGCTAAGCTGGCGCGCCGAATTCCGTTACGCCGACGGCTTTAAAATGATTTTCACCGATGAAGAGAAGATGAAACTGGGATGCAAATTCATCGGTGAAGAGGGCTGGGTTCATGTGGATCGTTCAGGCATCTGGGCTGAGCCCGATTCACTGCTCACCCTGCCGTTTAAGGATAGTGACGAGCGACTTACAGATTCCACTCACCACGGGAAAAATTTCCTGGACTGCATCGCCACCCGAAAAGACCCTGTGTCGCATGTGGACGCTGCGCACACAGCGTCGATACTCGGTATGCTGGCGGATATTGCCGGGCGGACAGGGGAGACCTTGCGCTGGGATCCCGCACTGGAACAGTTTATCAATCATGACGGCGCCAATGCGCAGTTGAAACGTGCCATGCACAACGGATGGTCATTATGAAACAGCATAATTTTGGATGGAGCGGGCTGCTGACGGCGGTTCTCCTTTGCACGATGGTGGCATCCGGGTCTGCTGCCGCAGATGCTTTCGGCTGGCGTACGGGTGCTGCCGCCTGGAGTTTCCGGCTGTTCAGTTTTTTTGAAGCCGTGGACAAAGCATCAGAATTGAAGATGCCCTGCATTGAAGCTTTTCAGGGACAGAAACTGATGCCTGAGAGCGAACTCACACTGGATTATGCGCTTCCGGAAGAATATTTTTCCCGGATTCATGAAAAACTCAAAGATGCAGGCGTCATACTTACCAGCATCTATATCCATCAGATTCCCGGTGAAGAAGAGGCTTGCCGGCGTGCCTTTGATTTTGCGAAGGCGCTGGGAGTCTCGTTGATCGTCTCCGAACCGGAACCTGAGGCGCTTGATCTCATTGAAAAATACTGTAATGCCTATGGAATCAGTGTGGCACTGCACAATCATCCTGAAGGGTCGTCCCGCTACTGGCATCCTGATGTGGCGCTGGAAGCCTGTGCAGGGCGGGGCCCGCGCATCGGTGTTTGCGGAGATACAGGGCATTGGATACGCTCCGGTCTGAAGCCCGCTGACATGTTCCGGCTCCTCAAGCACCGGCTTCTCTCGGTGCACCTGAAAGACCTGGAAAAAATTGACGGTGCCTGGGTTGATGTGTCCTGGGGCAGTGGCAGTGGTGCGCTGGAAGAGGCATTATCCGTACTTGCCGATGAAGGAATCACTCCGTTGCTTTTTGCAGCCGAATTTGAAACGAAATGGGAGAATAACCTGCCGGAAATTGCTCAAGGAAAAGAGTGGTTTGAAACCACAGTCCGCAGGCTTGCGACGGCAGCAAACGAAAAGAATAGCCTGAGTACAGGCTGGGCGGTTGTAGATATTACGCCACCACGGCCCGTCGCGCTCATGGGGCAGTACCAGACCCGTATTTCGGAAGGTGTACAGGATCCGTTGACCCTGACAGCTCTGGCGCTCGAAACAAAAAAAGATGGCAATAAAACAGAGCAGGCGCTTCTTTTAAGTTGTGACCTGTGCTTTGTGGAAAGCGGTATCGTCCGACGCATCAAAACGGCTTTGAAAGAACAGCTGCCTGATCTGGATTCTGAAAAAATCATACTCAGTGCGACCCATACCCATGACGGCCCGGCGCTCAATGATGAAACGATCGAAGGGGTTTATGATACAAGCGGTGTGCCCGACATTATGACCGCTTCGGAATACGGCGCTTATTTTGTGGAAAAAGCTGTTGAAGCAGCCGGAAGTGCCTGGAAAAACCGGAAACCCTCCGGGGTCAGCTGGGCTTTAGGTACAGCTGTCGTCGGTATCAACCGGCGTATTCAGTATTTTGACGGAACTTCGGTCATGTACGGAAATACTGCCCGGGATGACTTCAAAAATTTTGAAGGAAGTGCAGATCCGGGACTTCCGCTTCTTTTCTTCTGGACACCGGAGAAAAAACTGGAAGGCATTTTAGTGAATCTGCCCTGCCCATCCCAGGAAACAGAGTCCCTGATGGTGCTTTCCGCTGACTTCTGGCATGAGACCCGCCTGGAACTGAAGAAACGTTTTGGCGAGAATCTTTACGTTCTGGCGCAGTGTGCGGCGGCAGGCGATATATCCCCGCATCGTACCTTCCGGAAAAGAGCCGAAGAAATTATGCTGGAACGAAAGGGAATCAGCCACAGACAGGAAGTGGCAAACCGCATTGCCAATGCAGTGGCGGAAGTACTGCCCGGTGCGGAAGCCACCATCGATTATGAGATAGCGTTCCGACATGTGATCCGCATGCTGGATCTTCCGGAAAAGGAACCGCCGTCTCCGCCTTTCGTAAAAGGAGAATCTGTGAAGCCCGCCGAGTTTCATATGCTTCGTATCGGGGATGTTGCCATGGCAAGTTTCCCCTTTGAATATTTTCTGGACTACAGCCTCCGTATTCAGGCGCGCGCCAAAGCACTGCTTACGCTGACGGTGCAGCTGGCGAATGGACAGAGCGGATATTTGCCTACGGATAAAGCTGTGCAGGGCGGCGGCTACAGTGCCGAAAATTATATTGTCACACCGGAAGGGGGACAGCAGATTGTGGACGAGACTGTATCTGCACTGAATGCTTTCTGGCCTTGAGTCGTAGTGCTGTTTGTTTTTAGAAGCCGGTGCGGAAGTGCCGGCTTCTTTTTTTATTCCTGATTACGCACAATGTCACTTACATCCAGCAGATAGAGCTGACGCTGTCCGGAACAGCGCGAATCAATGCAGATTTGTGTGCCCGCACGGTTCCACCGGGGATGGAGATCGCAGCGCAGCTGTTCTTCCGCCGGACGTTCCTGATAAAAACGACCTAAATCAATCCGCTTTCCATCGGCAGGGCGATAAAGAAACAGTGTCTGTTTCTGCTCTTTGTCGGGATAGGTGTCCGTAAGAATCCAGTTGCCGCAGGGTGACCAGGTGCAATGCCCGTCCTGAAGCAGAATATCTGGCGCCACCACCTCAACCTGATTGCTTCTGTCAAAATAGCGATGGAATTTATTTCCGCTTTCTTTTTCTGCTGACCAGGCAAGGATTTCTGTAGTATTCCGCCAGATAAAATGAGATACCATCCCGTTGTCGTTAAAACAGAAGATGTCCCGCCCGTCCGGTGCTGCCGTGAACCCCTGAGTAAATCTTCCTTTTCGATTTTCCTTGTGCCAGCGGTGGAGAAAGATAAAGCGGCTTCCGTCCGGGTTGTAGAGCAGATGGTTGAACCAGTGTTTTCCCTGATCGGTGGTTTCATTGCCATAAGCCAGAGCAATCTGATTCAGGGTAATGATAGTCTTCCATTCTCCGCTGCGCAGATCCATCCGGTAAATTCCTTCCGAATCGGGATAGAGCTCCTGACCCGGCGGATCTTCAAAACCATTGTAACCGTAGCCGGGGCGGGTATCGCCAAGCCGGGTGAAATTTAATCCGAGTGCTTCAGTTCCGTCCGGGCTGACGGTATAAACGGGCTTCGGCAGCCGCCGCTGCTCGCCGGTAAATACATTCTGTATGACAGCAGCATAATCCTGGTCTTCACGGATGTTATAAATGATTTCCGAGTCCGAACCGGGCAGCCACTGCAGCATGCATCCCTGCTGCCAGCACCAGGCGGTTGTGCTTCCCAGCGGAATCCATCGGTTATTTTCCTGAAGATCAATCATGCCGAGCGCAACGGCATCTTCGGCAGTGGGAGCCCTGTCTTCAAAACTCACTTCCATGACAAGCACGTAACGGTCGGAGGGATCGAACTGAAACTTGTCGTAATAACCGAACCAGTGTGCTGCCGGTGTTTGCGTCAGTGCTGTCAAAGGTACAGCGGCTTCGCAAAGATGCTCTTCAGATGCCGTCGCTGCCAGCACCGGAAGCAGAAGCAACAGGATCTGCCCTTTCATGCAATCTGTCCTTTCATCCCGCCCGGAAAAGAGTCCCGGGCAGACGTTTCTCTCTTCGGTTGATCTGCGAACAGGGGAGTGCTCAGTCAGGAAAAGTCGCCATGACCGGCATGTGATCGCTGAGTGCAAAGGACGCCGGATTTTTGGGATCCGGCACAAAAGGCGGTTTGCTCAGCACTGCCGCATCTTTGGCTTTTTCAGCCAGATCCGGTGTTGCCCAGATGTAGTCAATGCGGATGCGTGGCTCGGTGACGGGGTAGGTCGGCTCATCGCCGATACCCATTTTCGCGCCGATGTCAATGAGTCCGGCATTTTTCCACAGCTGATACTCGGGTGCATCAGGGGTATGATTCAAATCGCCCTGCAGCAGTACGGGAGCGGTAGTGCGAAGGCTCTCAATAAGCTCGATAATCTTCTGTGCTTCTTCCAACCGCACCTCCTGTTTATGAGCATGGAAGTGGGTTGTGATAACGTGCAGTTTCCCGAAGGGCGTGGAAAGCTCTGCTCTGCCGAGATGGCGGGTATACAGCGTATCCGGGTGTGCCTCTCCGGCTGAAGGCCTGTTTTCACTGTATGTAATGTCATAACGCGTGATAATGGCACCGGGGAAGCCACCAGGATAGGTGCGGTCTCCTTTCCAGCCACCCGGGAAGAAAGCGTAGTTCATGCCGAGAGCTTCGGCAAAACGTTTCACTTTCTTTTCATAGGGCGCTTCTTTGAAAGTGATCAGGTCAGGTTTAAAAGCGGCAAGTGTCCGGGCTGTAATTTCAGGGAGACGGCTGTGCGCGGCGCCCAGAGCATCACGGTTGCCTTCAGTACGGGGAAATCCACGGAACGCCAGTACGTTATAACTGACTGTCCGCAGCGCAAGCGGCGCATTCTGTCCGTAAGCGGAAAGAGCGGTAGTTGCCAGCGCTCCGCCTGCAATACCCAAAAAATCACGTCTTTTCATACTTATTTCTCCTCAATCGTTAGCAACAGCTGTAAAACCAACCGCGCTTTCTACAGTCAAAAGTTCATGGTATCACAACATTCCTTAAGAATACAGTTTAAATATGCCTGAATAGGGTGTTAGTATAAATTTAAGTTTTATTCTGCAACACCGCCCCGTCGGGAAAAAAAGCCAGGGATTATGTTTAAAATTCTGCGTATTTTATTTCGTCTTGTTGTTGTCGGGCTGCTGCTCGCTTTTTATGCGTACCACAACGGTATTCAGTACACGCTGGCGTTTCTGACAAATTCCATGCGGAATCCGTATTTCGATTCTTCCTCCTATCCGCCGGAGTTAAATTGCTTTGCGGACGAGACTTGTTCCAGCGGAGACCTGCGCGTCCTTTGTTACAACGTGCTCTGCCGGATGTGCGAACCGGAACATCCCTGGGAGGAGCGGCTGCCTCATCTGCAGCGCCTGATTTCCCGTTACGCTCCGGATCTTTTCGGGTCGCAGGAGCTGGGCGGCTGGAAAGATATAAAGGAGCTGATGGCGACAGTAGAGGGACAGTATGAAACGGTCAGTTTTACTTTCGGTCCCTGGGTTTATGCGGATTCCGCGCTGTTTTTTAAGAAGCAGCGTTTTGAACTCCTCGATTCAGGGCAATTCTGGCTGAATCCCAAACACAACCTGCCCTTCGGCTTTGCCTGGCTGAAACTCAGTGTGCCGCGATATGTCTGCTGGGCGTGCCTGCGCGATAAAAAAACTGGTTTCACTTTCCTGTTTATGAACTCCCACTTCGACAACAACTCAACCAATAAAGAAACAACGGCGCCCCTTGTATATGAGCACTTCGCAAAACATGCGAAGCAATTGCCCATCATTTTTACAGGCGATTTCAACACAAATCCCACAACTGAACGGTATGGCAGACTGATGCGCGGCAATGAGGGCGCTCAGGTTTTTCAAAACAGCGCCGATCTCGTGTCAGTTAAGGAAATGCAGGCTTATGAAAAAGGAGAGCCGCTGACCCGGGCTCCTTTTCCTGCCTTTAACGATGCTATTGAACATATTTTTGTAGCAGGCCCGGCAAAAATTGTGGTGGATGAATGGGTTATGGACTACAACTCCTACGGAGATCCGCAGCGGGACGCTTCTGATCATCCTGCCCTCTTTGCTGTTCTGCGTTTTGATTTGAGAGAAACGGCGCATGAAGAATAAAAAATGCTACTGGTATTTTCTGCTGCTTCTTGGTCTTGTGTGCTTTCCGCCGGCGAACGCTGTCGCAGAGACTGTGGAGCTGATTCGGGAGTTTCGCTTTGATGCGGACAATGCAGCCGATGCCTGGAAGGCGGAAGGTGCTGCCCTCTTTCAGAAGGACGGTTTATACACGGGCAGTATGGCGGGAGAGGTGTTTCATGGCGTAAGCAGTGAAGAGAAGTTTGACATCCCCGCTGCCCGTGATGGATACCTGCTTCGGGTGGAATGGACTCTGGTGCCGCTGCGTATTGGCGGCTGGGGACAGCATGTGAATTTGGGAGGCCCTTTTGTGGTGGAGCTGACCGGAAATTATGCCACATTAAACGCCCGGCATCGTGCTGTCACTGCCGTGAAAGCAGGTGAGGAGACAGTGATATCCTGTGATTTCAACAAGTATCAGGTCTTTGACTGGAGGATCAACGGTGAGCCGCAGCTGGAGCAGGCGGTGCCTGCCTGGAAAGAAGGGTTTACCCGGAGCGGTCTCGCACTTTCTGATTTTGATCAATCGAAAAGTGCCGCCCGGTGGCTGGCAGTCCGCATAAGCAAGGTAGTTCCCGATGAGGTCTTGCTCCTTATGCTGTCCGGCCTGGATGACCTGTCCGAGGCAAAGCAGAATGAGGCGGTTCCGTTTTTTACCGCAGCAGCCAGTCCCATGGATAAAGTCTTCCGTGAGGCGTCCGATTTTAAAGGAAAACTGGACGCCAATGTTTGCATTACTGCCGCTGGTCGCGAATCGGAAAGCTTTCAGATTGTAGCGATCCCGGCTGGAGCGTCTTTGCACCGGCTTCACGCAGTGACTTCGGATCTTGTACACAGCGACGGTGTGACGCGTATCCCGTCGGGGCAGGTCAGCTGGCATCCGGTCGGTTACATTCAGACCCGCGAATCCAATTCCTCCATCCGGCGGGCTGGCTGGTGGTGGCCTGATGTACTCATGCCGCCGGAAGCAGTGGATGTAAAAAGCGGGTATGTACAGCCGCTCTGGTTTACGGTGGCAGTGCCGCATGGTGCAAAATCCGGCGACTATCGCGGCGTGATTACGCTGAAAGCGGAAGAAGGCGAGCGTTACGTACCGCTGCGATTGACAGTGCGGAGCTTTTCGCTGCCGCTTCGCGGAAAACTGAAAACGGCCTTCTGCTTTTCTCCGGGTATCTGGGAGATGTGGTATGCACCGCAGGCAGTGAAAGAGCGGATGGGCTTGACCGGGAGAAGTAATCACGGGCCGCTTTACAGTTCTTCCGAATGCGAGGACATTCTCAGCCGGGAGGACTGGTACAGACTGTACGATTTTCTGCTGGCGCACCGGCTGAGCCCGACACAGATTTACTCAAGAATCAAGAATGGCCGGAGCAGGGTGATTCCGCCTGCGGAGCACATGGATTACTGCTATAAGCGGGGTATGAATGCGACCTGCCTGACCAATGTGGATGTGCTTTCCGGCGATCCGGAGACGGCCGATCGGCAGATGGCGGAGCTGGAAGCCTGGATCCGCTCCTGGGAAGAGTGCATAACCGCAAACGACTGGCCGGACATGTGCTGGTATGTACACGGCTTTGACGAGTCCGAGATGCGCGAGGATCCGGTAAATACGGTGGATCCTTCCATACGCCGCGTGTTTGGCATGCTCCGGGATCAATTTCCCTGGCTGAAACGGGAAAGTGCCAATCCGATCAATGAAAAACATTACGGTCTGATTAATGTATGGACCCCGCTGACA
>Ga0116160_1000795_pt1 | contig 35553 bp, 29 predicted proteins | sample AD_JPNAS2_MetaG_FD_89879 | JGI IMG/M metagenome (GOLD analysis project Ga0116160, IMG submission 89879) | Active sludge microbial communities of municipal wastewater-treating anaerobic digesters from Japan - AD_JPNAS2_MetaG | ecosystem: Engineered > Bioreactor > Anaerobic > Digestate | place...
ACGGTATGGACCCGCAGTATAATTTCTCCGGTTCTACTGACTATGTATATTCTCCCAACAAGACATACACAATAGGTCTTAATCTTAACTTTTAATTAACGGAGGAAAACGAATATGAAAAAAATATACAGTATTCTTATCATAACGTTAGCGGTGGCAGTTACCACGGTTTCCTGCTCCAAGGATGCACTGGAAACTTCCCCCACTACCGCTGTATCAGGGGATGGACTGTTCACCAATGCAACAGCAGCCATGGTGCCCCTGAACGGTATTTATCGCTCTATGTATACCGCCGGCTGGTCTACAACCGGCAACACACACCAGTGCTTCGGGATCACTGCCTACAACCTGATGGCAGACGTGATGGGGGAAGACCACATCATGTCCGGGCAGGGTAGCGGCTGGTTCTGGTACGATTGCACGTATAACGTCAAACAACGCTATACGTCGGGAGCATGGCGTTCCTATGATTTATGGAGTGCATACTACAAATGGGTTGCCAACGCCAACTACATCATTGCAGCAGAGGAAACCATGGAAGGTCTGCCCAGTGACGTGAATTACGTCATAGGAGCAGGTTACGTTATCCGTGCCTACAGTTACTTCATGCTGATACAATCGTTTGCCCGCACCTACAAAGGCCATGAATCCGACAAGGGTGTTCCCCTGTACACTGAACCCAGTGCCGCCGGAACCGAAGGCCAGCCGCGTTCCACGGTGCAGCAGGTATACGACCAGATTGTGGCTGACATTGAAAAGGGTGTTGCCCTGCTTAAAGATGCCAAACCGCAGATGCACAAGTCACACATTGACTACTACGTTGCCCAGGGTATTGCCGCCAGAATTTACCTTACCATGGAAAACTGGAGCAAGGCCAGGGATGCTGCTGCTGAAGCACGCAAGAACTCAAGCATAGGTGACAAAGCTGACCTTACTGCCGGCATGAACTCAAGAACTCCCAAGAACGTGATGTGGGGTGCCGAGATCATTGCTGATCAGTCCGGTATTTACGCCTCCTTCCTGATGCACATGGATTGCAAGTCGCCTGGTTACGGCAACACGGCTTTTAAACAAATCAACAAGCAGCTGTATGCCAAAATGGGTCCCAATGACGTTCGCACCGATTGGTGGGATCCCACCCATCCAAACAATATAACTGACAAAGGAGTAGAACTTGGTTACCAGCAATTGAAGTTCAGATGGTTAGACAAAAGCCTTTACACCGGCGATTATATCTGGATGCGTAATGAAGAAATGCTCCTTACTCAGGCAGAAGCTGAATGCCGCCTTGGAAACGATCAGGCTGCACGCGACCTGCTGATGCAGTTGATGGCAAAACGTGACCCTGACTACACCGTCAACAAATCCGGCACCGCACTTGGCGCCCTCACCTCGGACGAGACCGGCTCCCTGCTTGAAGAGATCCTGATCCAGCGCCGTATAGAGCTTTGGGGCGAGTACGGACGTATCTATGACATCAGGAGACTGAAACAAGGTTTCACAAGAACCGGAACCGACGGCATGGGATGGCCCACAGCTGCTTTAATTACCGGTAGGAATACCCAGAATCCGGAATCCTACGCATGGGTACTGACCATACCCCAGGCTGAGTTTGACGGCAACAAAAACCTGGATCAGTCTGTTGATCAGAATCCTATGGATGACGGTGTTTAATTGAAAGCATAAAATTATTACTATGAAAAAATTACTGAATATATTTGCTGTAGTTACTCTGTCTGCCGTGCTTCTGGCATCGTGCAACACAGAGCAAATCACAAAAGTTTATGAACCTGATGGTCCGGCCTACAGCTTTATTAACAAAGCTGGAAGCTTTACACTTCCTGCTACCAATCCCGAGTTTTCTGTAAAGATTTTCAGGAACACCAGAGAAGGTTCAGCTACTGTCAACATTGCTGCAACACCTTCGGCAAACGTTTTTACAGTACCTTCTGCCTTAACATTTGAAGACGGGGAAGGAGCTGCAGACCTGCAAATATCCCTGACAAATGAAGCCGCAATTGGTCTGGTCTATACCCTGAAACTCACCATTGGCGAAGAAGATGTTTCCGTAGGAGGGGTTGGTACCATAGATTTAAAGGTGAACCTGGCCTACAATTGGATTTCACTAGGAAATGGACAGTTTTTTGATAGCTGGGCTTTGTATAGCATCAACACTGTTGAAATCCGTAAAGCAGAAGGATTTGAACGCTACAGGGTAATGCAACCCTATACAAAGGAATTGCTTCTTGAAGCTGAGTGGGAAGGATGGCTGGGAGGACCTCAAAGTGCATATATTGAATTTTGGGTAATTGATGATGAGAAACATGTGAAATGGGATACAAACTGGTATGCAGGCCTCCTCTATCAAGGTAATGCAGAAAATCCGATCAAACACTATTATCCTTCTGCATTAGGGGCATCTCTGGCAGGACATGATGCAAAAAGCTTGTTTATCCAGGATAAAGTAGTGCGTTTACGTCCCGCTATTTATATCGACGGATTAGGTGGATGGCAAAATAGTGATAACTTCTCCTATATTTCGTTGCCCGGCGGACCAAATTTGAACGACATACTTTAGCCTTACATAGCCCTCTATTTTGAAAAAGCCTCTTGAAAAAGGGGCTTTTTCTTATCTTTGTATTGAAAAGCAACTTCCTATGAAAAAAATTTATTGGCTTCTGGTGTTCGGGGTTCTCTTTTCAGGCTGTGAGAAAAAGACAAACTTCCCTCAAGCACTCAATCAGAACCTTAAACATCTAAAGGATACTGTTAATGTCTACTCTGGCATTGCCCGTATAAAAGTAACAGAACAAATGGCAGAACTGCTAAATGAGTCATCATCATCTGCAGATCAGGTTTTTGCCGGCCTTAATATCCGTTCTGTCCGCCGTGTTTTTCCTCCTGAAGAAAAGTTTGAAGCCCGAACCCGCACAGCAGGCTTGCATTTATGGTATACGGTCACCTTTTATGAAGATATGCCCCTGACCAAAACAGCTATCGGTTTGTCAGAGCTTGAAGGAGTGCAATGGGTGGAGTATATTCCCAGGAAGAGAACTCAGGAAGCCTCTTCCTATAAGTTCCCATTCAATGATCCCTATTTACCAAAGCAATGGCACCTGTATAACGATGGATCAATAAGCACCGATTTTGTATCCGGAGCAGATATCAACGTTATGGACGTATGGAAATATTATACAACCGGCAACAGCCAGGTTATTGTAGCCATAGTAGACACAGGTGTGGACATCACCCACCCGGACCTGGTGAATAACTTATGGGTTAACCAGGCAGAGCTGAATGGAGTAGAAGGCGTAGACGATGACAACAATGGCATTGTTGACGATATCTATGGAGCTAATTTCATCACCCACACAGGAATCATCAGGGCGGAAAACCACGGAACACATGTAGCTGGTATTGTTGCAGCTACAAATAACAATACTCTGGGAGTTTGCGGAATTGCCGGAGGGAACGGGAACGGGACGGGGATACGACTTATGATATGTCAGATTATGGATGAGTACAACAGCGTAGGAGATGAAGCCGGTGCGATCAAGTATGCTGCAGACAACGGGGCTGTCATATGCCAGAATAGCTGGGGTTACGATGATATTGACTATTTGCCCCAGATCACCAAAGAAGCCATCGATTACTTTATCACTTATGCGGGCTATGACGAAAGTGGCAACCAGACAGGCCCTATGGCCGGCGGCCTGGTCGTATTTGCTGCAGGAAACGACAACACCAATATTTCCTACCCCGCCATGTACGAAAAAGTTCTTTCTGTGGCAGCCATTGCCCCGGATTATCAAAAAGCCTATTATTCCAATTACGGAAACTGGGTTAGTATCAGCGCACCGGGCGGTGACGCATACTATTCTATGGGTCAAATCTACAGCACCCTGACAAATGGCCAATATGGCTTTAAGCAGGGAACGTCCATGGCATGTCCAAATGTATCTGGTGTGGCAGCCCTGGTTGTATCACACGCAGGAAGACCTGGCTTTACAAGCGATGATCTGAAACAAATCCTAGTGGATAACGCCTCCCCTGTCATGTTCAGCTATTATCCACAGTGCGTAAGTTCCATGGGGAGCGGAGTGGTTGATGCATTCGCTTCTATTGCCTCTTTAAGCACTATCCCCCCAAATACAGTGGATGAAATCACTGCCCGGGTCTATTCCAATAACATAGAATTAACCTGGAAAGTACCGGAAGATGAGGATGATGTAAAGGCCTTTATCTTTGACGTCCTGACCTCCTCTGCCCAGGGGGACAGCCTGAAACTGGCCCACGTGAAGACAGGGAACAAAGAAGCCGGGGATACTGTTTCCCTGGAGGTTTCGGACCTTGATTTCAACACCCCCTATTTATTTACAATCACCGCAAGTGATTTCGCCGGGAACCGGGCCGGGGCATCTGAACCCTTACTTGTACGTACAAAAGAGAATAATCCTCCCATCATTGAACCGCTTGGCGGAACCCGGCTGGTCCTTAAGTCCCACGAGGAAAAAACACTATCATTCAAGATATCTGATCCGGATGGGCACAGCCTGACTGCTGCGCTGGAACCGGCTTCTTCTGCCTTGTCAGTTGCACTGAAAGATACCCTGGTAACTGTTAAGGTTGACGGAAAGCTTGCACAGGCAGGCAGCTACACTGTATCCCTGAAAGTGAGCGATCCTTACGGAGGTACGACAATCGTTGAAATCGATTATACCGTGCTGCCCAACACAACCCCAAGGATCCTGTCTACTCCCGATAATATTAACTTGAACAGAACAGGAGCAGGCAAAACGTTAAAACTGACCGATTATTTCACAGATGACGACGGAGAAACACTGGCTTATACCGTAACATTCAATCCCCAGGGATTTGCTACCGGTACCATCAGTGACGGGATGCTCAACGTTGCCGGGAAAAAATTCGGGCTGACCACCATGACCGTTACTGCAACCGATGCATTAAAAGCAAGTTGCAGTGTTGATATTCTGGTGCTTACCCGTGATGGAAACCAACCGGTGGACCTTTATCCGAACCCGGTAACTGATGTCCTGAACATCAGAACAGGAGAAAAAACAGGGGCAGAAGTTACCATAACATCTTCCAGCGGTGCACGGGTATTGAAAGGCACATATGAAATATCACCGTTCCAACCCGCCCGGATTGATATGACCACTCTGAGCGGAGGTGTTTATTCAGTGAGCATTAACATAAAAGGGGTAATAATAACCAGAAATATCGTGAAACTGTAAGCCAATCATGAAGCGACTCTATATTTTCGTAATAATCTCTGCCCTGGCTGCCTGTAATACGTTAGTGGCCCAGACTGCTCAGTTCCTGACACTGCCCGCAGACCCCAGGACAATGTCCATGGGGGGCACCGGTGTGGTGGCGCCACCAAATGCCTTTTCCTTGTATAACAACAATGCTGCCGCTGCATTTGCTCCCGGCAAGGGTGCATTAGCCGCTTCCTATACCCTGTGGCTACCCGGTGCCACAGGCAGCAACCTGGCAAACCTGTCAGGTTATATCAAAACCGGAAAAAGAGGCGCTTTCTTAGTCGGATCACGTTTTTTTCTAAACCCTTCCAATAATTTGAGCGACAATCAGGGAAACATTACAGGAACTTATAAACCTATGGAAATTTCTGTTGACCTGGGTTACGCTTATAAAATTACAGAAACGATTTCCACAGCCGCCACTTTTCGTTATGTTATTTCCAGGATGGGGGAAAATGCTTCTGGCGGAGCTTTTGCTGCAGACCTGGGCATGATGTATCATCCCGGGAACTTTTCCCTGGGACTTACCGCCACAAACATTGGCTCTAAAATTGATTATGGTTACGGACCGTATCGTCTTCCGGCACAGATCAGGCTGGGAGCAGGCTATGATTTCCACGCCGCGGAAAAGCATATGCTCCGCGCCGCCGCACAGGCAGGGTATTTAATTGAAAAATCGGGGTTAACGGCCGGAATTGGACTGGAATATGTTTACAGCGGGATGATCTCGGTCCGCCTGGGAGGCCATTATGGAGATCCGGAAAAAGGGATTCCGCCTCATTTTAGCGCTGGACTGGGATTCACTTATCGCGGGCTGTCCCTTAGCACAGCGTACCTGGCGGGACAAAAAGGATCCGCAGTTACTAACAGCGTGAGCTTTGGACTTGAATGGGCCTTTTAGGACACCATATCCTGATCAAAAGCATCCAGTTTATTGCTCCACAGATATTGATTAGTTTCCTTTACAAGGACACCTGTCAGGAGCAATAACGAAATCAGATTGGGAATGGCCATCAGGGCATTCATGGTATCGGCCAGGTCCCAAACCATGGACAGATTGGCAACAGAACCCAGAAAGACTCCCACAATCCAAAGGATGCGGTAATATACGATCGTTTTCTTGCCTCCCAAATATTCAATGGCCTTTTCTGCGTAATAACTCCAGCCCAGGATGGTGGAGAAAGCAAATGTGATAAGCCCAACTGTAAGGAGCAGAGGTCCAAAAACAGAGATCTTACTGAAAGCCATTTTTGTCAGCAAGGCACCGTCTGAATAATTAATATCTGGGTATCTGATAATGCTGGTGACAAGAACAAGGCCTGTAAGGGCACAGACAACAACTGTATCCCAGAAAGTACCCGTTGATGAGACAAGGGCCTGCCTGACCGGGTTCCTTGTCCTTGCTGCCGCGGCAACAATTGGTGCTGAACCCATACCCGATTCATTGGAAAACAATCCCCTTGCAATTCCATAACGCATGGCTATCATAAGTCCCCCGCCTGCCATGCCGCCTCCTACAGCCTTAACAGAAAAAGCCGATTTGAAGATCAGGGTCAGGGCCGGTCCCAGGAAAGAAGCGTTTATAATAAGGATGACAAGACAGCCCACAACATAAAAAAAAGCCATGAAAGGGACCAGAAAACCGCATACCCTGGCAATACCCTTGATACCGAAAAAGATTACAAGAGCCACCAAAACCGCCATAATGCTACCCGATACGTATTGTGAGACGTTAAAGGTTTCCTTAAGCATGGTGGCTATGGAATTAGACTGGACAGAGCAACCGATCCCCAGGGCAGCAATAATGGTAAAAATACAAAACAGGGTGGCCAGCCATTTCATGCCCAGACCACGTTCCAACGCATACATGGGCCCACCCAGCATGGTGCCGTCTGAGGTTGTAACCCGGTATTTTACCGCCAACAGCCCTTCTGCATATTTTGTGGCTATTCCGAAAACCCCGCTAAGCCAGCACCACAGCACGGCCCCGGGCCCTCCCAGTGAAATAGCTATGGCCACCCCGATGATATTTCCCGTCCCTATGGTAGCGGCCAGCGCAGTGGCCAGGGCACCAAACTGGCTGACATCACCCTTGGAATGACCATCGCTCTTGACTGAAAGGGCAATACCTTTAAATAGTTTACGTTGTGGAAATTTTAACCGTATGGTCAGAAAAACATGGGTGCCAAGCAAAAGGATTATCATAGGCCAGCCCCACAGTACACTGCTAAGTTTGTTGAAAAAAATATGTATGTCTTGCATGATGCTTTATTTATGGTACGCTTCCAGTCCTTGTTGCAAAAACCTGATATACTCTTCAATGTCCAGATTGTAGTTCCGGGGAGGGAGCAGCGGATTTCCGTCCCTGTCCAGAATGATATAGGTTGGTTGTGCGTTGATCTGATAACGGTTGCGTACAAACCAGGAGTTTATTCTTCCAAGGGTACGCAATTCCTTCCCACGCTGGTCAATAACCCAGTCTTCCTGGTCTGCCTGGTTTTTGGCATCTGAATGCAGGGCAAGTATCACAAACTGCTCACGCAGCATTGCCTGTACCCGGGGATCACTCCATACCCTGGCTTCCATTTCTTTGCAATTGACACAACCAAGACCTGTAAAATCAAGAAATACAGGTTTATTGACTTTATTTGCATATGCCATCGCCTGTTCATAATCAAAGAAACCATCCAGACCGTAAGGCAGGTGAAAAATATCACTGTATTTCCTGTCTGCCGGCTGAACTTGCTCAACAGGAGCGGGGGCCTGAGTGGCCCGGTCCATAACAAATTCCTGTGTGTCCAGCGGGGGAAGATAACCGGACAGGGCTTTGAGCGGTGCTCCCCACATACCGGGGATCAGATAGACCACAAAAGAGAAAATAGCTATCGCCAAAGAAAAACGAAAAACCCCCACATGGTCCGAAGGCGTATCGTAGCGGAAACGTATCTTTCCCAACAGGTAAAAGCCCAGCATTGAAAATATAACAATCCACAAAGCCAGGTAAATATCACGTCCCAGTAACCCCCATTGGTATACCTGGTCAGCAGTGCTCAGAAACTTTAGGGAAAGCGCAAGGATGATAAATCCCAGTATTACCTTGACCGAATTGAGCCAACCGCCCGACTTTGGTAGCCGTTGCAACAGGGATGGCACAAAAGCCAGTATGGTGAAGGGCAGCGCAAAAGCGGCAGAGAAAGCAAACATGGTCAGTATGGGTTCCCAGACTGCCCCCTGGGTTGATTTGATCAGAACTGCCCCTACTATGGGACCTGTACAGGAGAAAGATACGAGTACCAGGGTGAGGGCCAGGAAGAATATCCCCAAAACACCCCCTTTGTCAGCTTTGGAATCAGTTTTTGTAGTCCATTTTGAGGGGAGTACCAGTTCAAAGGCTCCGAAAAAGGAAGCGGCAAATACCAGGAACAACAGGAAGAAAATGATGTTCGGAATCCAGTGTGTAGCGAGCCAGTTGAAGATATTGGCGGTAACCGATGCCCCTCCTGAAAAATAAGTGATTCCAATAATCACGGCAATGGGCACCGTATATAAAAGTACTATGAAAACCCCGTATAAAGCCGCATGTAGGCGGCTTTTACGCTTGTCTTCACTCCCGCGCAGAAAGAAAGAAACGGTCATGGGAACCATGGGAAAAACACACGGTGTAAACAGGGCTACCAGACCGAAAGCGATCGCCTGCAGGATGATACCCCAAAGCGAGGGAGATGGTCTCCTTGCGACATCAGCTTCTGTATCAACTGCTGTACCGGCTGCAGTATCGGCAGAAAACTCACCTGCAACACCTGCAACACCTGCATCAACGGCATCACCGGCAACAAGGGATCCCTCTCCCAGCTTGATTTCAAATTCCTCCGTTTCCGGAGGCAGGCAGGACGATCCGTCGCATACCTGCCATTCCACAACTGCGCGAATCAGGGCTACCGGAACCTCAAGGCGTATTTTCTGAATGAATACCCCGTTCCCGCCAAACGAACCTATCTCCATCCCAAATAAGGGGTCATAGGCTTTGGCCGGAGGCGATTCCATATGCATAGCCTTTTCCAGATATACACCTTCAGGCAAATCAAAAGTAAAGCGCGTTGGCTGGGGACCATTCTGATAAGGCCCCAGATCATACATGTGCCATGGTTCCCTTAATGAGGCCTGAAAACGTATTTCGAATATGTTTGTTTCAACAGCCTTTACACTGTAACTCCACGAGGCCGGTTGTTCTATGCACTGAGCTAAAGCTCCCAGGGACAATAATGTTCCCAGGCAAAACAAAAGAAGTTTTCTCATAATCAGAACGCTACTCCCAGTGTTAAATTACCTTTGGGAACTACCCCCTTATATCCGAACTCCCCAAAACCGGTTGGGACCGATACGATGGACGGATAATTTGTTCTGAAACCGGATATGGAAGGATAGCGGATTCCGCCTCCCAGGTTCATATCCATGGTAAAACGTCCCCACATGAAATGAACCCCAAACAATACCCCGGCCATAACGGTATTGTACCGTGTATACAAATCGCTTTGGGTAATGTTGGGCAGTTCCTGGGAGTCGACGTAATCGGGCAACCTGTTCTTTTCTTTCAGATAGCGGTAGGCAACGTAGGGGCCAAGGTAAATCTGTACTTTACGAGGCATGCGCGCAAAATATACCTTGTATACGCCCTCCAGCCCGAAACCTTCCATTTCACTGTAAAATGAATCTTCACTACGGAATATAGATTCACCCATCAGGGTTATGGAGGGCATCAGAGACAGGGCCGAATTGTAAAAGTTTCTTTGGTAACCCAGGGCAAAAGTCCCTTCAAAAAAACGGGCCGGTTCCAGAAACAACTCATTTCTGTACCAGTACGGAATGGCGGATTTGTTTTCCTGTCCGTAGGCACTATATGCCAGAACCATCAGTAACAGACTTAAAATCAGTTTTTTCATATACAATCCATATTAAAATTATAACCCGAATGTTCTTTTTTTATAGGCTTCTATGCAGCCGTCAAGGCGTTCCCTTGCCGTTGTATCCCCCGGCACATTGTGAGAAGGATGGATGTGCAGTTTCACCCCGCGGTCTGCAAGTATGCCGGCGCAGGTGGTTACGGTCATCCAGACCAATGTCACAAAGCACATGGTGGAAACCGGGCCGATTTTGTCAAAATGGTTTTTAAGTGTAACCGAAGCGTCTGTCAGGGGCGCGCAGGAATCTACCACAATATCGGCTAGTTCAAATAAGTTCTTTCCACAGGAATGACGTGGTTTTTTCCCCGTTGATTCGGCTGCCGATCCGTACACGATCACTTTCATACCCCGTTTTTTTGCTTCCAGTGCCACATCAATATTGACTGCATTGATTCCTGTGTGAGAAAATATCCAAAGCGTATCACGTGCGTCGAAATTCCAGGAACTCATGATAGCTGTCCCATATCCTTCTGCCCTTTCCAAAAAAAGGAACTGGTGGATTCCGCTTTCTCCTGTTATACGGGTAAAAAAGGTGAGGGATTGTTCTATCAGCGGATGAAATCCCACAAATCCACCAATCCTGGGGTACATTTCTTCAATGGGAAGCGTGGCATGGCCACATCCGAAAGTATGTACCCACCGGCCGGCTTCTATGCTATCGGCCATCAGGGTTGCCGCTTTGTGTATATTATCCATCTGTGTTTCCTGGATCCTGTCCTGCAGTACCCGGACCTTATCCAGCCATTCTATTGCCAGCATATTCAATAAATTTAAGTTTTTTCAAGCTTTCCTCTGCGTGTCATAAAAAAATAAAGGAGAGTCATTGCGCCCCATATCCCAAGCAAATATATGAGAAAAACGCGAATAGGCAGAAAACCCAGTAAATAATTCAACAATGTATTGCCGGCCAGGGCTATGACCATGGCTATCCCTATGGCTGTCCCGGATAATGATTTGTACCGGGCCCCGATATAGGAAATAATGACCGGAAATGTTGCCCCAAGCCCTGTTCCTATCAAAATCACAGGTACCAGCGGCTTGATCCCGGCTGCCAATCCCGCAAATCCTGCAGCCAACACCAGCAGATACCACCAGAGGATCTTCCAGGGTTTATAGCGGAATGAAAGCCAGCTCAGAAGGATCCTCCCGGCTGTCATTCCAATTACCACAAAAGTCAGCAGAAATAAAGGATTCTGCTGGGACAGCCTGTAAGCCGGGCTATCCTGTAAAAAAATGGGGATCCAGTTGCTGCATAATCCTTCCAGGGCAGACTGGAAAAAAAGGATAAAGCTAAAAAAGAGCAAAGCCGGCTGTCGAAGCATGGACAATCCCTCCTTAATGGGAAATCCCTGCCGGACTTTGGCCTCGGGAAAGCGTGTTATACTAAAATACACAAATACCAGGAACAGGAATACAGCCACATAACGAAGAATGGTTGCGTAGGGAACAAAATCAAATATTCCCAGTATCAAAGGCATAACCAGGGCGCCCAGACCATAAAAAACACCCAGAATGCTCAGGTTTGAACTGCGGTTACGGTCATCGGATACATCGGTAACAAGGGCGTTGCAGGCCCCGTTCAGAATACCTCCCCCCGCCCCTGTAATGAATACACAGGCTCCCAACAAGGATATAGCCGTAAAGGATGACAATCCTATGAATCCAAGAACCACCATGGCAGCTGCCCACTGAAAAGGCATTTTATAACCGTAGCGGTCACACCAGGGTCCGAATACTACAGAGCCTGCCAATACGCCAAAAGGCAGAATCCCTGCCAGTGCAGAAGATTGCGCCATGTCCAGGTGAAGTGTCTCCCTGAGGGATGGAAGGACCGATCCCAGGGTGAGAAAAGAAATTCCGAAAAAAAAGATGCCGGCATAACCGGCAGCCAGAATACTACGTTTATTCATATACTTTCATTGCTTCCATTGCCAGGCGGCCCGCTCCAAGGATACCTGCCCTCTGGGACAGGGCCGAAGCCTCGAAGCGGCATTGCCTGATACTTATGGGTTGTGCCCATTTGCATGCTTCATAATAAATCCTGTCCAGAAAACGAACAGCGGGACCAAAAACCCCTCCTCCCCAGACAATCATCCGGGGATTAAACAGACTCACCAGGTTTGCCGAGGCCATACCCCAGCATTCGACCGCCTTGTCTATAACCCTTAAAGCCACCGTATTTCCCCGCTCGTAGGCATCAAATACCGACCGCGCATCCTGGTACACCCCGGGTTGGCCGGAAAGTTTTCGTGCCTGAGCAGCAATGCCTGTTCCGGAGGCATACGTTTCAAAGCAACCGCTGTTGCTGTATTCTTCCGAAAAAGGCGGCTGCAGGGCCATCCATCCTATAGCGCCGGCTATATCTGCCGCTCCGTGAATCACATGGCCGTCTGTCATGATCCCCGCTCCAATTCCCGTACCCACACTCAGGTAAATGGCATCTGCATAACCTTTTGCTACCCCCTGCCATGTCTCACCCAGTATGTAACACGTTCTGTCGCTGGCAATAATGGTTTCTGTTCCGGGCATAGCATTGGTGATATATTCTTTGAGGGGAAAATTGCTCCAACCCGGTATGTTGGGCGCCCAAACCCTGTCTGTGCGGGTATCTGCAATCCCTGGGACGCATATTCCAACCCTCTTTTCCTCGTCCGGTGAGATTCCCTGATCTTCCAGCAGGAGATTACAAACTGTGACTATCAGCGCACCAACCTGTTGTCCGGTTCTGCCTTCCAGAAAAACTGTACGTTCGGCAAGAATTTCTCCCTGAAGTGAAAAGAGCGCTGCATGAAGCTTAGTTCCGCCCAGATCAACACCAATAGCTCGCATATTAAGACCTTACAATTATCAAACAAATTTTACACCCAGGCTTTTCATGTTCTCAATGGCGGCACGGTGGTCCTTTTGGTTCACATAGGCCAGACCTTCCAGCAGCACCTGTACATCATACTCGGCTTCGACAAGATCCTTAACCGTTTCAAAAACACAATATTCGGTGGCAATGCCGCTCACTATGACCTGTTTTGTAAGGATGCTGGTCAGGGATTTGCCGTCTGAGCGGACGGCATTGAACCCCGAATATTCTTCTTTCACGGCAGAAGAGCCCTTTCGGAATATCCTCATCAGGTGGGGCCTCATGTTGGGATCGTTCACCCGTGTATAATAGGACAAGTGAATTTCCTGCCCCGAGGTATTGATCACACAGTGCGGGGGCCACTGTCCTCCGTATCCTGTAAAGGAACAGTGATTCTCGGGGTGTGTATCGCAAACGTAAACGACCTTATCCGCGGGGTGCAAATTAATGTAATTGATACTGTGGGTCATGGCGTTTTCAGCGTTCTGACAAGCCATAGACCCTGATATGAAATCGTTCAGCATATCCACCACTATGTGGGTTCTGGATTGTTCATACATGGTTCAGTTCCTCTTTAATTGTATAGATCAGTTTCATTTTTAAATCGTACAAGTCGTCCGATATATCTACCTTGTGATAATGGGGATTGATGATCCTGCGCTCTGTGGGATTCATACGGGACAACTCATAAAGGTATTTTTCGCGTTTTTCCTGCTGTGTTGTATCAGGCTTTATTCTTTTACCGTTTTCCATTACCTTGTGCTGCAATTTTTCCGCGGTATAGGATCCTTCCCTGTAAATTGTCTTCCTGGTCTGATCGTTTTCGTCGACGAGCAGGATCTCCTTCCCTTCCTCTATGGCACATGCAAGACTGTCTGAGCGCAGGCAGGTAACATCGGCCTTGCTCTCGTTTTCCTGGTATATCCTGTACGTGATCTGGAATCCGGGATTGATGACTTTTGCCTTGTCTTCTGAAAGTTTCAGGACCGGGGTATCGCCAATTTGTACCATCTTATATACATTCCCAAAACAGGGATTGTGCTTGCTGGTGGCAATGGCATCTCCCACGCCATAACTATCAATGGCTGCATTTTGACGTTCCAGGTCCGAGATCAGGTACTCGTCCAGCGAATTAGAGGCAAAGATGATGCATTTGGTGAACCCTTCCCTGTCCATAGTTTCACGGCATTTACGGGAAAGGTACGCCAAATCCCCGCTGTCCAGCCGGATCCCGTAAAAAGGCTGGTAGGAATCGTCTATGCCATTGGCTTTAAACGCTTTCAACGCATTGGGCAGACCGCTCTTGAGTGTATCATAGGTGTCCAGAAGCAAGATGATCCCTTCTCCCCGGTGGCTTTTGATATAGGCATCAAACGCATCATACTCTTTCTTTACGCTGCAGCCAAAAGCCGTAACATAGCTATGGGCCATGGTGCCGGTGCTGGAAATGTCGAATTCCGTTGTTGCCAGGATATTTGAGGTGCTTACACATCCGGCTGTATAGGCAGCCTTGGCCCCGTGAAGGGCAGCCCAGGGACCATGGGCCCTCCGGGAACCGAATTCACTCACGGGCTTGGTCGTGCTGCGGGTAACACGGGATGCTTTGGTGGCAACTGCCATCTGGTGGTTCATGATGCACAGCATGGGGGTTTCCAGGATCTGGGCCTCAAGCAATGGGGCAACCACTGTTATAAGGGGCTGGCGGGGGAATGCTATCTGTCCTTCTTCCATAGCGTACATATCCCCGGTAAAACGCACCGTTGTGAGCATCCGGCAGAAGTCTGCATAGTTTTCACCGGGAAGGAATTTTCTGAAAAAAGATTCAGGTTGTGTCCCAAATCCTTCAATCATTTCCAGGACCTCATTGATACCGCTTACCACAGCCCAGTTGTTGTTATCGGGTGCTGTACGGTAAAACATATTGAATATGGCCACAGTTTTATCCAATCCTTTATCTACAAAGGTCTTGGCCATAGTATACTGGTATTTGTCGGAACAATAAGAATTTATCATCATGTTTATTAAAAAGTAAAGATAGACAAATTAAGCTTATCTTTGCTGACCCACACAGGAAAACTATGAAGGGCTATTTTAACAAAAACACTAAGTATGCGGTCATAGGATCGGGAAGCTGGGCAACGGCCCTGACTAAGATCCTGCTCGACACACAAGAGGAAGTGCTATGGTTTGTCCGGGATCAGAATATGATCAGTTTCATAGATCAGAACAAACACAACCCCCACTACCTACAGGCCGTTGAACTAGACACTTCCCGCCTGCTGATGAGCTCTGACATCAACAAAATCACAGACCAGGCAGACGTGCTGATCTTCTGCATTCCTTCTACCTATTTCATTAGCGAGATGCTCCCCCTGACTGTCTCCCTGGAAGACAAATTCATTGTCACCGCCATTAAGGGACTCATACCTGAAAGAAACATCTCTATCACAGAGTACTTCAACCGCATCCACAACATTCCTTACGACAACATGGGCGTGATTGCAGGTCCTGTTCATGCAGAAGAGGTCGCCATGGAGCGGCTTTCCTACCTGAGTGTCACCTGCAAAAAGGAAAGAACGGCCAATAAGCTTGCCGGGGCATTCCGCTGTCCTTACATCCGCACCACCATTGGCACAGATATTTACGGACTTGAGTACTCCGTTGTCCTGAAAAACATTTACGCCATCGCCTCGGGCATGAGCCGCGCCCTGGGATACGGGGATAACTTCCAGGCTGTCCTGGTCTCTTGCGCTTACCAGGAAATCCGGTCGTTTCTGAACCGCTCCTATCCGGACAAAGGACGGAACACATCGCTCTCGGGATACCTTGGAGACCTGCTGGTTACCTGTTACTCTCAGTTCAGCCGCAACCGGACTTTCGGCAATATGATAGGCCAGGGGTACTCTATCAAAGCAGCGCAACTGGAAATGAACATGGTTGCAGAAGGTTACTACGCGACCTTGTGCATCCACCAGATCAATCAAAAATACAAAGTCCAGATGCCCATTGCAGAAGCGATGTACAAAATCCTGCACGAATTCCGCTCGCCTGCCATCGTTTTCAAGGCACTGAGCGAACAGTTGAAATAACACATGAAAAAAATCATTACCGTCAATGAAAAGTCTGCCATAAGGTTTATTTCTCAAAGTGAATATCCCGCCTGGCAGGAAAAAGCCCTACGGGCTCTTGAACTCCTTGAATCGGGCAAAGGAAAGGGCTCGGATTTTCTGGGATGGCTTCACCTCCCTTCGGAAACTGAACCGGCCATCATCAAACAGATCAACGACATTTGCCGGGATTGGAAAGACATTGAACTGGTGGTGGTTATCGGCATAGGAGGATCCTACCTGGGAGCGAAGGCTGTCATTGAAGCCCTCTCCCACTCCTTTTCAGCTTTAATGCCATCTTCGGGGCCACGCATTGTTTTTGCCGGTCAGAACATCGGGGAGGATTACCTGGCAGAACTGGAAGATCTCATGGCTACAAAGTCGGTCGCCTGCACAGTGATTTCCAAGTCCGGAACCACCACAGAGCCTGCCATTGCTTTTCGCCTGGTAAAACAACACATCCTCTCCCGCTACGGAAAGGAAGAAGCCAGACGTCGGATCGTGGCCATCACAGACAAATCTTACGGTGCTTTACGCCAAATGGTAAACAGCGAAGGTTTTCGCAGTTTCATCATACCGGCTAATGTCGGGGGACGTTTTTCGGTCTTTACCCCGGTCGGGCTGCTTCCCATAGCGCTGGCCGGTATTGATATTGAAGAACTCATGGCGGGGACCGTGGAAATGGAAAAAATCACAGCGCAGAAAACAGACAGCAATCCCGCCATCAGCTATGCAGCCCTGCGCAACGCATTGTACAGCAGTGGGAAAAAAATTGAATTGCTGGTAAACTACCACCCCAAACTGCATTATGTGACAGAATGGTGGAAACAGCTTTTTGGCGAAAGTGAAGGAAAAGAACACAAGGGCCTTTTCCCTGCAGGAGCAGATTTCACTACCGATTTGCATTCCATGGGGCAGTATATCCAGGACGGGGAACGCCATCTTTTTGAAACAGTCATCAGCGTTGCCCGTCCCAACCGTTCACTGGCCATACCCGCTGAAGAGGGGGATGCCGACGGACTTAATTACCTGGCAGGGAAATCCATTGACCATTGCAATAAAATGGCAGAACTGGGCACCTGCCTGGCCCATGCAGACGGGGGCGTACCCAACCTGCGCATTGACATGCCTTTTCTGAATGCATACAACCTGGGAGCACTACTCTATTTTTTCCAGAAAGCCTGTGCTATAAGCGGTTATATCTTGGGAGTGAATCCATTTGACCAGGAAGGCGTGGAAGCCTACAAAAAAAACATGTTCGCCCTACTGGACAAGCCGGGTTTCGAGGTCCAGGGTGCTCTCCTGCGCGAACGACTCTGAAAGGGCAGTCAGCCTGATTTTCCCTGCTGTTTTTCCTGAACGGATCACAACAAGGCACTTACCATGAAAGGCATTCCTGTAACCAGCCCTGAACGGCTCGTGGCTTATGGGACTGCCGTTGTCCACAGCCGCTATGCTGGCGGGGCCTTCCAAACGGAATGTGACCATATCGTCTGCATAAGGCACAGGGTTCCCTTTTTCATCCAGAACTTCTACCGTCACAAAAGCCAGATCATTGCCTCCGGCCTCCAGGATAACCCTGTCAGAGGTCAGTTTCAGGCGGGCCGGTGCCCCGGAGGTTGAAATGCTCCGGCGTAAAAATTCTTTACCCTTACTGTAAGAGACTGCCACAAGCGTTCCCGGTTCATAGCGTACGCGCCAACAGGCGTGCAGTTTCAGGGAATCCTTTGCGCTAACCCCGAGCGACCTTTGGTTAAGGAATAATTCCACAGAATCTGCCTGGTTGTAATAAGCCCATACATCTACCGTCTCTCCCGGGTTCCAGTTCCAGTGGGGAAACAAATGGAGTACCGGCGTATTGGTCCATTCGCTCTGATACATGTAATACACATCTTTTGGAAATCCTGCCAGGTCTATGATCCCAAAATGAGAACTCCTGGCCGGCCACCAGTAGGGAGTGGGTTCTCCCAGGTAATCAAACCCTGTCCAAATGAACATGCCAGATATGAAATCGTTGTCGCGGACTTGTATCCAGGCACTTTCGTGGGTGTTTCCCCAGGGTGCGCACATATTGTCATAGGCGGAGCACATGTGGTGCGGTGTGTCATAGGTCAGCCACCATTGTTTTGGTTCTTTTCTTACCGAGTCAGAGGGCATCTGGTAAAAACCGCGTGTATGGAGCGAAGAGGTGGTTTCTGCAGCAACAAAGGGTTTCCCGGGAAAATTCACCGGCACCTGAGGGTAATCGCCTTCGTGGTAATTATAGCCTATGATATCCAGCACCCCTGCCCTGAACAGGTTGTTGTATACTCCCGGTTCATTGCACCCGGCTGTAATGGGGCGGGTGGGGTCCAGTTCCTTTACCATGGTGGCCAGCTTCCTGGTCAAAAGGGCGTCAAAGGGGAGATCACCATCTACCTGGCTGTCGTTGCCTGCCATAAAGTTCAGGAGCAGGTTTGCCTGTTGCAGATCCAGCGTATCGGCCTGGGGATTGTTCCACTGCTCCAGTACTTCATTCCCTATGCTCCACATGACCACAGAAGGATGGTTACGGTCACGAACGATAAAATCTCTCAGGTCCTTTTCATGCCATTCTTCAAAGAACATGGCATAATCGTAGGCAGATTTGTTCTTGCGCCAGACATCAAAAGCTTCGTTCATTACCAGAAAACCCATACTATCACAGAGGTCCAGCAATTCAGGAGCCGGGGGATTGTGTGAGGTCCTGATGGCATTGCATCCCATTTGGGCCAGCATTTCCAGCTGCCGTTCCATCGCCCTGCGGTTCACGGCGGCTCCCAGTGCTCCCAGATCGTGGTGCATGCAGACTCCCCGTATCTTAAGGGGTCGATTGTTGAGAAAAAAACCCGAATCGGCTGTAAACCGGAACGTTCTGATCCCAAACGTAGTCCTGTAATCATCAATGACTGCTCCACTTTTTAGTAACAGGCTTCTTATCGTGTAAAGATTGGGGGTGTCAACATCCCAGAGAGCCGGTTTTTTTACTTCCAGAGTCTGTTCCATAAGGATTTCACCTTCAGGTGAAGGTTCCACATAATGGCATTCCCGGGCTACAGTACGTCCGGAAGGGTCTATGATTTTTGTGAGCAGGTAGTAATTCCCGGCTGCTGCAGAAGGATAGGAAATGGATGTTTTGACCAGGACTTGTGCCCGTTCCGGCGAAACATAAGGTGTGGTAACGTAAGTACCCGAATATGGAATATGAACCACGGGAGTAACCACCAGACGTACATTCCTGTAAATCCCTGATCCTGTATACCACCTGGAATTAGGTTGCAGGGAATTGTCAACCGTTACTTCCACCCTGTTCTCTGTACCCGAAGGATTCAGCAACGGGGTGATTTCATAGCTGAAAGATGCATATCCGCAGGGACGGTGTCCTGCCATACGACTGTTCACAAAGACGCGGCTGTCCCGGTATATACCGTCAAATTCCAGGAATATGCGCTTTCCCTGCGTCTCGGGTCCCAGGGTAAAATTTTTTCTGTAAACACCTTTGCCCCCAGGCAAAGCACCTCCTCCCGGAGTAGCAGGATGGTCCTTGTCAAAAGGTCCTTCAATGCTCCAGTCGTGTGGAAGATCCACAACCTGCCATTCCAGTGAATCATCAATTCCCCCGGTCCGGGCAAATTCCCAGTCAGCGTTGAAATCGGTGATTTCCCGCAGGGAATCCCTGTTGCATGAACCCAATATCAGGATGGCTGCTGCTATGATATACCCTCGTTTCATAAGCCTTATAGTTGTATGGTCAGGGCTTCTCCGTTATAAGTGACTGTTGTAAGCGATGCTCCGCCGGCAAAGGGGGTTCCGGGTTCCTGGGGGGTAATTTTCCGGATCTGGAATTCCCGGCTGGTTGTCATGCCTTCAAAGGATCCTTCCCTGGCCCCAATAGTAAATATCCCTGTTTGCTGGTCATATTGAAAGGGAATATTGGTATAGGAACCTTTCTCATAATTGTAGTTTACCCCTTCATCTTCGTAGAGCGTAAAACGCGCATCGGCGCCGGTATAAAGGCACAACGTGATGGGGCCACCGGGTTTTTCACCGGTATGCCGGATTTCAGGACCAACAGGCAAAATGGTCCCTGCTTTCACGTATATAGGCATGGTGTCCAGGGGAGCGTCGGCCGTGAATTGTTGTCCTCCGGGCAGGTATTTACCGGTATGGAAATCATACCAGTCATTCAACCGGGGGAGGTATACATCGCGTTTCCTGGCTTTGAACTCATATACGGGGCACACCATCAGGGCACTTCCAAACATATATTGATCGGATATATTAATAACGTTTTCATCTTGCGCAAAATCCATGATCAGACCACGCATTATGGTATAGTCTTCAAACCAGGTCTTTCCTGCCAGCGTGTATATATAAGGCATTAAACGGTAACGCAGTTTGTTGTATTGGACCATGGTTTTGTAAACAGGATGGTTTTCAGGGGCAATGTTGAAGATTTCGCGGTAAGGATACTGACCGTGGCTGCGGAAAAGCGGGCAAAAAGCCCCAAACTGGAACCAGCGGGCATTCAGCTCGCGCCATTCTTCCATGTCGGGGGAACCTTCCAGGGCCCTTTCATAACGTCTCTCTACACAGAACCCACCTATATCCATGGTCCAGTAAGGGATCCCGGATATACTGAAATTGATGCCGGCAGAAATCTGGGCTTTCAAATCTTCCCAGCGTGTTCCAATGTCCCCACTCCACGTAGCGGTGGAATAACGCTGCAACCCGGGGAATCCGCTCCTGGTAAGCAAAAAAACGCGCCTGCCGGGGTCAGTGCTCCTTTGACCTTCATATATGGCCTGGGCATTTACCAGGGAATAAGCGTTCAGGTATCTTGCCGAGGGGCCCAGCGCAGTGGGCGTGGACAATTCCTTGCGGTATTCCAGGCTGGCGTTGGACTGGATATCCGGCTCCGAAGCATCCATCCACCAGGCATCAAATCCCAAGGGATAGAGATGCTCTTCCATTTGCTGCCAGAAGAGCTTGCGCGCCCCCGGAGCATAAGCATCGTAAAATGAGCCGATGTATCCCGGTGCGATCCAGTCGCGGATGCTGTCCTCCACGGCCCGGGTGTACATCCACCCGTTATCTTCATATTCCTTGTAATGTTCCGTAGTATGATAAAATTTTGGCCACACAGAGATCATGATCCGTGCGTTCTGTGCGTGGACACTGTCAACCATGGCTTTGGGATCGGGGAACCTTTCTTTGTCAAATTCATGGCTTCCCCAGGAATCTACGGGCCAGTAAAACCAATCGAGCACCATGTTGTCAATGGGAATCCCGCGTTTTCTGTACTCATTCAGGGCCCCCAGCAATTCATCTGAAGTTTTGTAACGTTCCCGGCTCTGCCAGTACCCCATGGCCCATTTGGGCATGATCTGGGCTTTGCCCGTCAGCAGACGATATCCGCTTATGATCTGGTCGCTGTCCTGTCCATAGATAAAATAATAATCTATCATATCGGCCATTTCTGACCACCAGGATTGCTTTTCCTGTTCCAGGGGATCAACCGGTGTATAGAGTGACAGGCCCAGGTAGGAAATCCCTCCGTCGGGTACCCAATCTATGCGAAGTGGATAGGCCACCCCGGCTTCCATATCAATTTGAAATTTGTAACTATTTGGATTCCAGGCTGTACGCCAACGCTCCCCGACAACTTCCTCTCCGTTAAAAAACACCCGGGTATAACCGGCATAGTAAAGTAAAAAATGGTGTATTCCGCTTTCCTTTGCCCCAACCGTCCCTTCCCAGGTAATGCGGGCATTATGGAAAGGAATCCCTTCCGGGAAATTTTTCACCTTGTCCAGATCTGTATAATCGATGACCGGTTCCCTCCTGCGCAGGTATTCCGTTTTTCCGTCGCTACTGGCATAGACAGCCGTTAGGGCTCCTTCCTGTCCGTCAGCATCCATAAGATCCAACACGTCCAATTGCCGGTAATCTTCAGGATTTCCGAACCGCGATAGCGAGTTATTGTCCCACAGCAGGCCGTAGTGCTTGTTTGATAAAATAAATGGAACAGAAACTTTTGTGTTGTATTGGTATAAGGTTTCGTTTTTGCCCTTGTAGTTGAATTCGTCTGACTGATGCTGGCCAAGACCGTAAAAGGCTTCGTTTTCAGGTGATTCAAAAACCTGCCTGATGGTATACCCTTTGTCCCCGTCCACTTCCACAGGCTCGAATGATTTTCCGCCCCCCTTGTTTTCCTGCAGGATCACATGGCCCTCCAAATCCATGAAAACCACTTCACCGGTAATTTTATCCACGCTTGCCTGCAGGGATTCAGTCTTTACAATGACCCTTTGTTCTTCCTCCACACATTCAAATGGTACCGGAGGCGTCTCCCCCGCAACCCTCATCAGGCTGGGCCGGGCAGAGAACCGCTCTCCTTCAGGTACAGCCGAAATGCGGAAAATCTGACCGTTCACAGGCTGGATCCTGACTTTTGACTTGTCAGACAGGGTGACCGTCACACTATTATTGTCAACATTCAGGCTGCCGGTACAGGACAATAATAAAAGTCCCGCCAATAGGACAAAAAACCATTTTTTCATATCTTTGATTCTGTTAATTTTACGTAATCCAAAGATAGGTGTTTATGAAAACTTACACAATTCTTCTGCTCTGTTGCCTGCTTTTTTTAGAGTGCAAAAACGAAACAGGGAGCGATGATGCGGCCATGCGCAACATGACTTCCATGGAATTATCAAAGCTCATGGGCATTGGATGGAACCTGGGCAATACCCTGGAGGCAACGGGAGGAGAGACTTCCTGGGGTAATCCAAAGGTTACGGCAGACCTGATCAGAGCAGTAAAGGAAGCGGGATTCAAATCGGTACGTATCCCCGTATCCTGGGCTGTCCATGTAACAGACCAGAGCACCTGCAAGATTGACAATGCCTGGATGCAGCGCGTAGGACAAGTGGTCAATTATGTCCTGGACCAGGACATGTTTGCCATCATCAATATCCACTGGGACAACGGATGGATGAACGATCCCAGGGAAAGCAGCCGGCAACAGATCAACGCCAGGTTCAATACGATCTGGACCCAGATTGCCACATATTTCAAAGATTACGACGACCGGCTCCTTTTTGCCGGATCCAACGAAGTCCATATGGAAGGTGACTGGTCTTCCAGCCCGCCGGCTGAATATTTGTCTGTGCAAAACTCTTTCAATCAGACTTTCGTGGATGCCGTAAGGAAAACGGGAGGACGTAACCTTAAACGGCACCTGGTCATACAGAGTTATCTTACCAATATTGACCTGGCATACAAATCACTCATCATTCCACAGGACCCCACGCCCGGCAGACTCATGGTGGAGGTGCATTACTACGATCCGTACGAATTTGCATTGAAGGAGGATGAACCGTATGATTTCCGCTGGGGTTCAGTATCCACCGGGCCCGTTACAGCCTGGGGTCAGGAAGACTGGGTGGAATCGTCTTTTGGAAAAATGAAGAAATTCACTGACCGTGGCCTCCCCATTATCCTGGGTGAATACGGGGCACTTTACCGTCTGCAGCTGACCGGAGATGAATTGACGGAACATAAAAAAAGCCGTTCCTACTACCTTGAATATATCACAGAGGCTGCAATCCGGCACGGTATGGTCCCGTTTTACTGGGATAACGGGGCTCCGGACTTTGTTCTGATCAGCCGTTCGTCCAACCAGGTAGTTCATCCGGATGCGCTACAGGCGATCATGAAATCGCGTCTGTAAATCCCTTGTCTTCCAACAGGAATTCTTCGCCTGCCGATGCCGCGGCAACAGCCAGACGGTCACATTGCTCATTCTGAGGGTGACCGGCATGGCCTTTAACCCAGACAAAACGCACTTTGTGTTTTGAAGCGACTTCCAGGTAACGCTTCCAGAGGTCAACATTCTTTTTTTTACGAAAATCCCTGGCAATCCAGTTTTGAAGCCAGCCTTCCTCAACAGCCCTTACAACATAGGCCGAGTCTGAATAGATACAGACTTCTGTTCCTGGCTTTTTCAACGCTTCCAGGCCGGCAATGACGGCCATCAGTTCCATCCTGTTGTTGGTGGTCAGGCGGTATCCGGCAGAGATTTCTTTATAATGACGGCCGCTTTGCAAAATAACCCCGTATCCTCCGGGTCCGGGATTTCCCAGGGCAGATCCATCGGTAAAAATATCAACCCTCATGCATGCCCTCTGTTATGGCCTGGTTCCTGCGCCGCGTCCTGTAAATGTCACAAGCCATAAAGATCGCCGCAAGCATGGATTCGGCAGAAGCCTTGTCCTCACCGGCCAGGCGGTAAGCTGTCCCGTGGTCCGGGGATGTCCTGATGACAGGCAGTCCGGCCGTGAAATTGACCCCCTGGCTGAAAGACAACGCTTTAAAGGGAATCAGTCCCTGATCATGATACATGGCAAGAACGGCGTCAAATTTTCTGTACCCTGCGTTGGCAAAGAAACCGTCGGCCGGATAAGGGCCGAAGGCCAGTATCCCTGACTGATTGACCTCTTCTATGGCCGGTAAAATGATTTCTTCCTCTTCCGTTCCAATAATTCCCCCGTCTCCGGCGTGTGGATTCAACCCCAGAACGGCTATCCTGGGCTGGATGACCGTAAAGTCTTTTTTCAGGGTATTATCCATCAGCCGTATCTTCTGCACAATCTTCTCTTTTGTGAGTTCAGCAGGAACCCGGCTCAACGGAACATGCCCGGTCACAACGCCTACCCTCAGGCCATAGCTGCAGAGCATCATCAAAGGACTGGCTATTCCGAAGGCATTGCCCAGGTACTCGGTGTGGCCGGGAAAAACAAATCCCTCCCGGTTCATGCCTTGCTTGTTAAAGGGAGCCGTCACCAGTACCTGTATCTTCCCGCTGCGCAGATCCTCAACGGCCCTTTCGAGTGATTGCATGGCTGCCTGAGCTCCTTCCCGGGTCATTTTTCCCGGCTCGGCCATAAACTGATCCGAAACGCAGGGAATCAGGTTCACCATTTTGTAATGAAGGTCAGAAGCCGATTGGGTTATATGGACATTGAAATTCTCCACCCCGGCGCTTAATTTCTTGTAAAATCCCAGCAAACGGGAAGAACCGTAAATCACGGGGGTGCATAGTTCGTTGATGCGGGAATCGGCCAGGGCCTTAATCAGCACTTCGTATCCTATGCCGTTTGTGTCACCCTGCGTAATCCCTACAATTATTTTTTTATGCATAATGTGTTAATTTTTGTCAATGATCTCCCTTCCAAAAGGCGTCAGCGCCAGGGATACCATCTTGAAGTGTTGTTTTCCGAAAGGAATTCCCACTATGGTTATACACAACAATGCCCCCAGGAAAAGATGGCTCAGTGCGATCCAGATACCCCCAAGGAAAATCCATATTATATTCAAAACCGTGCTCAGGCAGCCTGTTCCCGGCTCCACGGACCTGGTGGTTTTTCCGAACGGCAAGAGTGCAAAAGCCGCTAATTTAAAGCTTTGAACCCCGAATGGGATCCCTATGATGGTTATACACATCAAAATGCCTGAAATGACGTATTCCAGGGCAATGATAAATCCTCCAAACAGAAGCCAGAGTATGTTTCCCAGTATGCTCATACCGCAAATATACGTAAGATATCGTTATATTTGCATGGCTATGACTTCTGTATGGGAGACGAACATACAATTTCTTCAGGGTGTAGGTCCCGTGCGGGCCAGGGAGCTTGAAAAAGGGCTGAAAATAAAAACAGTAGGCGACCTGATCCGTCATTATCCATTCCGCTACATAGACAGGACGCACTTTTACGCTGTGCGTGAAATTGACCCCAATCTGGCATTCATTCAGATACGGGGCCAGGTAAGGGATATGAAAATCATAGGAGCCGGCTCCCGCAAGCAGAGAATGGTAGTTCTTTTTGCAGATCCCACAGGCAGTGTGGACCTGGTTTTTTTCAAGGGGATCCGCTGGATAAAGGATAAGATCAAACTGAACACAGAGTATATCGTCTTTGGAAAGCCCTCCTTGTTCAACGGAAGAATCAACCTGGTCCATCCCGAAATAGACCTGCCCGACGATCAGAGCCTGCGGGGCAGCGCCGGGCTTCAGGCAGTGTATTCTTCCACAGAGTTGCTCCGGAACAAGGGTTTCACCCAAAAAGTCTTTTCCCGTCTCATAGCCCGGGCCCTAACCCTTATTGAAGGCCACGTGGTGGAAACGCTCACTCCGGACTTGCTCAGGGAGCTTAAGCTGATGCCCCTGTCCCTGGCTCTGGAAGAGATCCATTTCCCCAAAAATCTTAAAAACCTGCAAGCCGCACAAACAAGGCTGAAATTCGAAGAATTATTTTTTATTCAACTCGGCCTGCTCAAACAACGTTCTGTCCGGCTCAGGTCCGGGGACGGCCTGCGGTTTTCCACGGTAGGCCAGGCGTTCAGTAATTGTTACAACATGCTTCCCTTTGAGCTTACAGGGGCGCAAAAAAGGGTGATCAAAGAAATCAGGGCCGATCTGGGGAGCGGACGACAGATGAACCGCCTGCTGCAGGGAGATGTGGGCAGCGGTAAAACACTGGTTGCCCTGCTGAGCGCCCTGATTGCAGCAGATAACGGCTACCAGGCCTGCATGATGGCCCCTACAGAAATCCTGGCCAACCAGCACTACCATACCGTTTCCCGGTTCCTCCGGGGCCAGGATATTAAAGCGGGACTGCTCACCGGTTCCACCAAAGCCTCTGAACGCAAGGTCCTGCATGAATCGTTGCAGGACGGATCTATGCACCTGTTGATTGGCACCCATGCTCTGATAGAAGATACGGTTTCCTTTAAAAAGCTTGGTTTTGTGGTCATAGACGAACAACACCGCTTTGGGGTGGAGCAGCGTGCCCGGCTGTGGGAAAAAACGGAAGGTTCACCGCCCCATATCCTGGTGATGACCGCCACACCAATTCCCAGGACACTGGCCATGACCCTGTACGGAGACCTGGATGTATCGGTCATAGATGAGCTGCCTCCCGGAAGGCAGCCGGTACAAACCATCCATTATCCCTCTTCACGCAGGGGAACAGTATACTCCTTCCTGAAAAAACAAATCAAAGAGGGCCGGCAGGTTTACATTGTCTATCCATTGATCCGTGAGTCTGAAAAAATGGACTATGAAAACCTGGAAACAGGTTACCGCGACATCACCATGGCATTCCCTGCCCCCCTTTATTCTGTTGCCGTGGTTCATGGTCAGCAAAAACCGGAAGACAAGGCTTTTGACATGAATATGTTTGTCAAGGGGCATGCCCAGATACTGATTGCCACCTCTGTCATAGAAGTGGGGGTAGATGTACCCAACGCCACGGTGATGGTTATAGAAAGCGCGGAGCGGTTTGGTTTGTCGCAGCTTCATCAGTTACGCGGACGCGTTGGCCGTGGTGCAGAAAAATCATATTGTATCCTGATGACCGGCAATGCCCTGAGCAAAGAGGCCAGGCAGCGCCTGAAGCTGATGTGCGAAAGCAACAATGGTTTTGAGATTGCCGAGGCAGATATGCGCCTGCGCGGGCCGGGCGATTTGGAAGGCACCGCACAGAGTGGTATGGCCTTTGACCTGCATATAGCCAGCCTGGCCAGGGACGGACAAATCCTTGAATGGGCAAGAATGGAGGCACAGAAAATTCTGGACAACGATCCGCTCCTTGAATTGGAAAAAAATAAAATACTGAGGCTGCAGCTTGAAATCCTCGGAAACAGGCAGGCCGATTTCAGCAAGATCTCCTGAATGGTGGTCCTGTCCGGTTAAAAAGGATCTACCTGGTTCCGTGTTCTGAGCATCATGGAATCGTAAAGCTTACCCTGGTCATCAAATGTAAACCGCCTTAATGTATCCCTGTATTTGAGCTTTGGATCTGAATAGTCCACCAGGAAAACACGTTGCCGGGAAGTGACAGTCAGGGATACCAAGTATTTGCCCTGTGAATCGGTATAAGCCGTATCTGCTTCCATTTTGCCGCTATAAGTCCTGTTCATGATCACCCGGATACCTTCCAGGGGCTTGTTGACAATATTTTTGACATCCCCTTCCACGGTATAGGTGTACGTTTCCTCCCGCTGCTCTACGCATGAGGCTGTGAGCAGCATGAGAGCTGTCACAAGCAATATACTTTTATAGGACATTGAGTACCTGTTCTTTAATTTTTTCAAGTTCGTCTTTCATCATCACAACGTATTGCTGCATTCCTGCATGAGCTGCCTTGGAACCCAGCGTATTGATCTCTCTTCCCATTTCCTGTGCAATGAAGTTTAGTTTCCTGCCTGCGTATTCTTCCTGGTCCATTGTCTGCCGGAAATAGGTGCAATGCTGGCTTAAGCGCACACGTTCTTCACTGATATCTGTCTTCTCAAGGTAATAGATCAACTCCTGCTCCAGCCGGTTCTGATCTATCGATACATCTTCGCCCAATCCTGATAATTTGTCATCCAGCCGTTTTCTTATCGACTCCATCCTTCCGGGGTCCAGTGTTTCTACAATATGCAGGTAATTTTCAATATTTTCTAAATGGGGACAACAGGTCCTGTCCCAGCCTCTCCCCTTCCCGGCACCTGAATTCATCCAGATTGTCTGCCGCCTGATAAATGCACGCTTCAAGGATTTTCCATTCCCCGGCATCCATTTCTTTCTTCTGCACTTCCCTCACCTCTGGCATCCTGAGCAGGGCAGCGGCCAGTTCCGTGGGGTTGACTTCCTGAGCAATTTCTTTGAAAATGTCCTGCAATTCTTTATAATACTGCCTGATAAGTTCTACATTAAATGTTTTTCCCAATTCAACCACTTCCTGGTCAACCCCTATGAACATATCTATATTGCCGCGTTGTAATTTGTTTATCAGGTTTTTACGTAAATCGTGCTCGTATTCTCTGGGTATATGGGATGTTTTAAAACCGATATCGGCCGTTTTCCCGTTCACAGAACGAATCTCGACGGTATACTTCTGTCCGGAAAATGAAACTTCAGCTTTTCCGTAACCGGTCATTGAACGAATCATTTGAATCTAATTTTCAGCAAATATACATTATTATGATTATTTTTGCCCAACAAAATCATCCCGGCATATGAATGCAGAAAATACACAGACGACATCGGAACGTTCACTCAATTTTATTGAAGAAATCATACAGGAGGACCTGGCCCGTGGCAAGCACCAGTCCATCATTACCAGATTCCCCCCCGAACCCAACGGATACCTGCATATAGGCCATGCCAAGAGTATTTGCCTGAATTTTGGACTGGCCCGGAAATTCGGAGGTAAGACCAATCTTCGTTTTGACGATACCAACCCCACAAAGGAAGATACAGAATACGTCGATTCCATCAAGGAAGACATAAACTGGCTGGGATTTGAATGGGCCAATGAGTTTTATGCCTCGGACTATTTTGAACAATTGTACCAGTGGGCACATGGGCTGATCCGCAAAGGCCTGGCCTATGTGGATGATCAGTCGCAGGAAGAGATCCGCCTGAACCGCGGTACGGTGACTACCCCGGGAAAAGACAGTCCTTGGAGAAACCGCAGCATTGAAGAAAATGCAGATTTGTTTACCCGGATGAGGGCCGGGGAGTTTCCAGATGGAAGCCGGGTCCTGCGTGCCAAAATTGATATGAGCCATCCCAACATGCTCATGAGGGATCCCCTGATGTACAGGATCATTCACGAAGAACATCACCGTACCGGCAATAACTGGTGCATTTACCCCATGTATGACTATGCCCACGGACAATGTGATTCCATAGAGCATATCACCCACTCTGTGTGCACCCTTGAATTTGATGTACACCGGCCGCTATATGACTGGTTCATAGAGCAGCTCGACATATTCCCTTCCCGCCAGTATGAATTTGCACGGTTAAACATAACCCATACGGTAATGAGCAAGCGGAAACTCCTTGAGCTGGTGCAGACCGGCCTTGTCAATGGTTGGGACGATCCCAGGATGCCCACCATTTGCGGGCTCAGGCGCCGGGGGTACACCCCGTCATCAATCCGCCTGTTTTCAGAAAAGGTGGGCGTTGCCAAAAGGGATAATGTCATAGACATTTCCCTTATGGAATGGTGCATACGGGATGAATTGAATAAAACGGCACCCCGTCATATGGCGGTACTGGATCCACTTAAGGTGATCATAACCAATTACCCTGAAGATAGGGAAGAGTACATGAAAGCCCCCCTCAACCCTGAAGACCCCTCGGCCGGGGAACGGCTGATTCCCTTCTCCCGTGAGATCTATATAGAGCGGGATGATTTTATGGAAGATCCGCCTAAGAAATATTTCCGTCTGATGCCCGGGGGAGAAGTCAGGCTCAAATACGGTTACATCATAAAATGTGAAAAGGTGGTGAAGGACAACAACGGCCAAATTCTGGAACTGCACTGCTCGCTGGATCCCGGTACAAAACCGGGTACAGGAACCTGGCGCAGTGTAAAGGGGACCATACACTGGCTTTCGGCCAGGCATGCCATTGCCGGAGAAGTCCGCCTTTTTGACCGGCTGTTTACAGAAGCCTACATGGGGTCCATACCCGGGGACAGGGATTACAGGGATTATCTGAATCCCGATTCCCTAAAAACAGTGCAGGCGTACATTGACAACACGGCTGCCCTTCTTGCTAATCAAGCGGTCAGCGGTCAGGACCATACGCGTATCCGTTTTCAGTTTGAACGGTTGGGTTATTTTGTTCCTGATTACGAATCAACGCCGGAAAGGCCCGTGTTCAACAGGATCTGTACTCTGAAAGACTCCTTTGGCAAAAAACTGAACCAGCCTTAGACGTCAATTTTTTCGTTATTGTCATCCAGCCACCTGGCCTGCGTTACGGCAAGTTCAGGGGCTACCCTGACATTGAGACGGCATCCGTATTTTCTGGACCATTTTTTGGCTCTTGACACGAATCCCTTGGTCAGATAAGCTTCCACAAAGGGGTGCACTTCCAGGATAACGTTTTTAAGTTTCTTTTCGTTGGCAAAGAAAGCCAGCTGGTTTTCAATATTTTCTGTAAACAACAGGCTGGGTGCGATTTTTCCCGTTCCATTGCAGCTGGGACATTTTTCACTGGTATTGATCTCCATGGCCGGCCTTACCCGCTGGCGCGTAATCTGCATAAGCCCAAACTTTGTCAGGGGCAGGATGCTGTGTTTTGCCCTGTCCGTGGCCATAAGCTCCTGCATTCTTTTGTAAAGTTTCTGACGGTGATCAGCGGTATCCATATCTATAAAATCGACCACAATGATGCCGCCCAGGTCCCTGAGCCTGAGTTGTCGCGCAAGCTCCTCGGCCACTATCATATTCACTTCAAAGGCGTTGTCTTCCTGACCGGTTGCGATTTTTGAGCGGATCCCGCTGTTCACGTCAACCACGTGCAAGGCCTCTGTATGTTCTATGATGATATAGATGCCCTGCCTGAGGGGAACCACCCGCCCGAAAGAGCTCCTTATCTGGCGGTTTATGTCAAAAGCATCGAATATCAGATCCTTGCCTTTGTAAAGCTTTACGATTTTCTCCTTTTCCGGGGCTATGGTGGAAATATAGGAACAGATTTCTTCAAATACCGTGTTATCGTTGACATGTATACTGGTAAAGGTGTCGTTTAGCAGGTCGCGGATTACGGTCGTAATGCGGCTGTTTTCTGTCAATAAGCGTGAGGGGACTTTCCCCTTGCGCATAACAGACCAGGATTCTTCCCATTTATGGATCAGCGAGTTGAGCTCGATGTCCAGGACTGCTGCCCTTTTTCCTTCGGCAGCTGTCCTTACTATAAGACCGTAATTGGGAGGTAGAATGCTCTGAACCAGCCTTTCCAGCCTGCCCCGCTCTTCTTTGAGGCTGATTTTTGAAGAGAGATTTACCTTTTCAGAAAACGGCAATAATACCATATTTCTTCCGGCTATGGATATGTCGGAGGTCAGGCGCGAACCTTTTGTAGAAATGGGTTCCTTGACAATTTGAACGAGTATGGCCTGCCCTACCTTCAATACCTCCGAAATCTTCCCTTCCTTGGGCAGTACCGAACCCAGTTTAAGGCTGGAATAGATCTCGGCGGGAGGGTTTTTCCTTGTAATTACCTGTTGGGTAAAATAATTGACTGCAGAAAAGGCATATCCTAAATCCAGATAGTGAATAAAAGCATCCTTGTCGTGGCCAATGTCTACAAAAGCGGCATTCAGGGCAGGCATGATCTTCTTGACCTTACCCAGATACAAATCGCCCACCGAGAAATGATTGTCGCTTGTCTCTTCCCTGTGCAATTCCACTAGTCTCTTGTTCTCCAGCAAGGCTATGGAAACTTCAGAAGAGGTAACATCAATAATTAAATCTTTCTCCATTCTGTGGCAAAAGTAAGAAACCTAAAGAGTCTTTTAGAAAAAGTTGCTTTAGGTTTCCCGGTTCATCAGACATTATGGCTTATTTCTTTTTATGACGATTCTTGCGCAAACGTTTTTTCCGTTTGTGCGTAGCCATTTTATGCCTTTTTCTTTTTTTTCCGCTTGGCATATTGAAATTATTTAACGCTGTTTTTTACTTTATCCATGAAAATTTTAGCCGGCTTAAAAGCAGGTATGTAATGTTCAGGAATAACTAAAGTGGTGTTCTTCGAAATATTGCGAGCTGTTTTTTTAGCGCGTTTTTTCAGGATAAAGCTTCCGAAACCGCGAAGATATACATTATTATTCTGTATCAAAGAGCTTTTTACGTTATCCATAAAACTTTCAACAACTTTCTGTACAACGATTTTCTCCAGGCCGGTCGATTTGGCAATTTCATTTACGATATCAGCTTTAGTCATAATACGAAAAATTTAAGAGTTATTTAAATAGATTGCATTTCCAAATGGACTGCAAAAGTAACATTTTATTCTTAATATCAAGACGTTTCAGTTAAAAAAACAAAAAAAAAGGTCTTTATATCTATCTTTGCACCATGGATTTCACAAGTCTCCTCCTTGACTGGTATAACGTCAACCAGCGGGATCTTCCCTGGAAAAAAAACAAAGACCCCTATACTATATGGGTATCTGAAGTGATCCTGCAGCAAACCCGGGTTGAGCAGGGAACACATTATTTCAAAAGGTTTCTGGAAGCCTTTCCCACTATTGTCCATCTTGCACAGGCCCGGGAAGATGATGTGCTGAAATTGTGGCAGGGACTGGGTTACTATTCCCGGGCACGAAATATGCATAAAGCCGCAAAAAGGTTGATGGAAGAATATAACGGAACGTTTCCGGCAGATGTTACATTATTAAGAAGTCTTGATGGCATAGGTGACTACACTGCTGCTGCCGTTGCTTCTTTTGCCTTCGGACTGCCGGTTGCGGCCCTTGACGGTAACGGATACAGAATTCTGGCAAGGTATTTTGGCATAGATCTGAAGGTGGGGACAAGCCGGGCAAAGAAGTTCTTTTCCGGACTGGCAGAATCGTTGCTTCCCACACACGACAGCGCTTCCTTCAATCAGGCCATGATGGACTTCGGATCTCTTGTCTGCACTCCGCGTCCTGCCTGCTCTGTGTGTCCTCTGGCTAAAACGTGTATTGCCTGTCAAAAGGGACTGACAGATAAATTACCCTTCAAACAGGAAAAGAATGTATCAAGGATAAGGCATTTCAATTACCTGGACATAGAATTTGGGAAATCAACCTTCTTAAGACAAAGGACCGGCAAAGACATCTGGAAAGGTCTCTATGAATTTCCCCTGATAGAAACCCCTCAGAAATCGGGGTTCCAGGAACTAGAGCAGACAGAGGAATTTGTCAGATTGCTAGGCTCTTCAGCCTGTACGATGGTTGGCTCTGTTGAAGTAAGTCCTCATAAACTGACACACCAGATTATATATCCGGTTTTCTTTAAAATCAGGCTCTTTGACTCTGCTCCCGGACTTGATAAAGAGTATATTCAGATTGACCGGCAGGATATGCACAGGTATGCAATATCCAGACTGACAGAAAAATATCTGGATTTTTTACCTAATTTTGCCGGCCTATGAAATCCAGCCTGTTTCTTCGTCTTGTAATTCCCGCCCTGTTTGCCCTGATCCCGTTTTCCGGATGGGGCGCAAACTTGCGGATTGACGGGATTCAGATAACAGGGAACCAGACAACCAAGGATTTTATCATACTTAGAGAGCTGCCATTTTCACCCGGCGACACGATCCCCGAAAATGATCTTCCTGACAAAATCCGACTGGCGCGGGAAAATCTGAACAACCTGCTTCTTTTTAACTATGTGCAAATATCACCCCTCCGGTCTGTGGGTGATAGCTCGCTGGTAACAGTGATCATAGAGGTTGAAGAAAGATGGTACATCTGGCCCCTGATAGAAGTAAAGCTGGAAGAGCGCAACCTGAGCACCTGGCTGCAAAGTTGGGATTTCACCAAGATCACCATAGAAGGGGGTGCGCGCATAGACAATTTTCTGGGCTTGAAACATAAATTGGTACTCGCTGTACACGGAGGTTATCAGTGGGGTATATTCCTCGGTTACCGGGACATTTCCCTGGACAGGCAGGGTAAGCATTTCATGAGCCTGGACCTGCAGGCCAACATAAGCCACAACCTGGACATTTTTACGCAAGAGGACAAGCCGGCCCGTTATAACATCCGGGACATTTTCCTGGAAAAGACCATCGATACCCGTATCAATTATTCATACAGGCCCGACATCCGCTCAATCCACAACGTTTCTTTTACGCATGAATTCACCATGCTGGCCGATACTGTTCTCAGCCTGAATCCTGATTACTGGGGCAATGACCAGCTCAGAAGGAACGCCTTCAGGCTTAATTACAGGTACCGTCTGGATCACCGGGACTACCACCCTTACCCCCTGAACGGTTATTTTCTCCAGGCAGGATTGAACACCTACATCACCTCCGATGCTACTGTACGATATGCCCAGATTACGCTGGGACTTCAATATTTTAAACAGATCTCCTCTTCACGCTGGTATGTCTCTTCCGTTTTTTCAGGAGGCTATTCCCTTTCCAATACCCAGGCATATATGTTGGAAAAAGCCATTGGGTATGACAACAATATGTTGCGCGGTTACGAATACACCGTGGCAGACGGCCAGTCTTATGTCATATCCAACAACACACTGAAATATAATATTCTAAAGAAAAAGACCTTCATACTTGACTGGCTTTCATTCCTCCCCAAATTCAACAAGATTCACATTTCCCTATACGCCAATGCTCATTTTGACGCGGGTTATGCAAAGAACAAATGGGACTACCATCTGAATTCCCTGAGCAACAAATGGCTGTATTCCGCAGGCCTTGGTCTGGACCTGGTCACCTATTACGATATGGTTATCGGGATAGACTAT
>Ga0116160_1000841_pt1 | contig 34257 bp, 24 predicted proteins | sample AD_JPNAS2_MetaG_FD_89879 | JGI IMG/M metagenome (GOLD analysis project Ga0116160, IMG submission 89879) | Active sludge microbial communities of municipal wastewater-treating anaerobic digesters from Japan - AD_JPNAS2_MetaG | ecosystem: Engineered > Bioreactor > Anaerobic > Digestate | place...
GCCGCTCTGAGCTGAGTTTTAGAAAATCGCATCAGGACCACAGCAGCAAGCGCCGCAGCCGCGTCAGCCAGTGGGCGCCGCCGCGCCAGGCGGCGCCGACGCGGGTCACTCGCGGGCGCGCCGGGGCAAGCTCAACCGGGCGCGGCGCGGCAATGGGCGCCGGCCGGGCAGGCTCCTCCTCCGCCGCGTTCGTTGCCTCGCCGTCATCCAGGTGGCGTTCGCGTGCCAGCAGCGCCGCCATCACCTCGTGGACAATCCCTTCGCGCTTGACCGGATCCGACAGCGGATGATCCTTGTGCATCCCGAGCCAGGTTTCCGAGATCGGGCACACCGGGACCGTGCCCACTTCGTGCGCCGTGCAGGCGTGCGCGATGGCATTGGCGAACTGAATCAGGCTGGCCATCTCGCGCGCGGGGCCTTCGGGCAGCTCGCCGGGACGATGATGCCAGTCGACGGCGACGCGAATCAGGTCGGGCAGGCCCCAGACTTCGAGCTGGCGCGCGCCGACCTCGGCATGATCCACGCCCATGCGCTCCTGTTCGACCTCGTGTAGCGGTCGCCCGCTGGTCGCGGCCTCGTCGGCGCACGCTTCCCATTCCTCGCCGAAGTGCAGCACCAGGATCAGCTTGCCGATATCGTGCAGCAGGCCGGCCATGTAGAGTTGGCCGGGCAGGCAGGTGACGAACAGATCGGGTCGGCCGAGGAGCCGGGCAGCGGTCGCCCCGCGCCAGGAATGCAGCCAGAAGGCGTCGGGCGAAAAGTGGGCCGAGCGCTTGACGTTGGGCGTCAGCTGGCGCAGCAGATGGTAATTGAGCGTGCCGACGACCTCTTGCAGGCCGATCAGCGAGACCGCCAGGCCGACCGTCGAGACGCTCTGACGGATCCCCCAGAACGGCGAATTGGCCAGCCGCAGGACATGCGCCGACAGCGTCGGGTCCTCCTGCACCAGCTCGACCAGCTTGCGCATGTCGATGCGATCGATCGGCTGGGGAAGGATGCGGATGAGCTGGGCGGCCGCCGGCGAGAGCGGCGGAAGGCTGACGCCGCGGTCGATCAGTGCGATCACGCGCTCGCGCAGCGGGCGTCCCGTCGTGGTGTGGGCCGAGGTCACCAGAAGCCGCTCCAGCCGCGGCGGCCGACGGCGTCGGCGCGCGGATCAAGTGGGCGGGCGCCGCGACGCGGCCGCACCACCCCACTGGTCTTATCGGCCGCACCGCCCGCGCCATGAGCCCCATCGCTCTCCCGGGACCCCGCAGCGGTGGACTTAAGCTGACTCCCTCGGGGCCATGATGATCAGCACCGGGCCCGGTCCGGCGACCACTCAATCCCGCTCCCGCCAGCGGATGATGATCCGTCCGTCGCGCTCGACGACCTCCACCCAGCGCAGCTCGAGCGGCATCGCGCTGCGCGGGATCTCATAAATGTTCGCGTCATGAATTCGCAGCGGGGAGGGCGTGGCGGGGGTCGCCGCGCTCTCGAACCAGGGGCGCCACGCGTTGGCTTCGTTCTGCGTCAGGATGAACAGGGCGCTGCCCAGGTCGCGAGCGCGGATGCGGCGGCCGTCGCCCGGATCGTTGCGCGGGCCGTTGCCCATGTAGCGCAGCAGGTATTCGAAATGATCCCGTACGCCGCCCGGCCCGAAATACTGAAAACTGTAGGGCCTGCCCCGGGCGGCGTTGATGATCGCCCGCGCGATCTCCTGCGTCCTGACGAATTGAAACTCGTACCACACCTTGCCCCGGTGGACGCCGATCGCGTCGGGCAGTTGCGTCACCGTCCAGCGACCGCAGGCGACCAGGATCGCGAACGCCAGCAGCCGCGACGCCCAGACGACCGCGGCCCGCCGCCGGCCGGCCGGCCCGAGTTGGCGGGCCATGCCGCTCAACAGCATCCCCAGCAGCCAACCGAGCAGCAGGACCGGAATGGCCAGGATCTGATTGGCGTAATACTGCTCGAAGTTGTCGCCCTTCTGAAAGGCGACGTAGAGCATGCCCCCCAATTGCAGCAGGAGGTACAGCACGGCCCATTCGCCGTCGGCGCGGCGGGCGCGGCGATGCCCCACCGACCACGCCAGCATCGCGGCCGCGCCGGCCAGGATCGACGCCAGCATCAGCACGTTGCGGGGGTAATGGACCGGCCAGCGATTGGGCCAGTTGTGGTGCATCGTCCAGCGGCCCAGCCGGTCGAGCGCATCATGCGCGCGGGCCAGCGGCGGCCCTTCCGGCGGCGGCGAGGGCGGGATCGAGCGCGCGATGTAACCCTTCAGGTTGGTGCGCGGGCCGATCTCGTAGATCAGCGGCGGCGTGTAGAGCAGCGCCAGCCAGACGGCGGCGAGTGCGATCCACGCCCAGCGTCGGTGGCCGCGGTCGCGCGCCCAGTCGGGCCGTTCGCGCAGCAGCACCCACAGCACGATCGGCAGGGAAACGGCGATCATCAGCAACGTCGTCGTATGCAGGTGCGGCAGCAGGGCGCACAGCATGACGTAACCGGTCAGGCACGGCACGGGCCGGCGGCGCAGCCCGAAGATCAGCGCGGCCATAAGCATCGTCGCCAGCGGCAGCGTGTTGGGGTTCCAGTTGTAACGGTCGGTGACCGTCCAGACCGCCGAAAAGAGAATGGTGAACGGAACAAACAGGGCGGCCAGACGGCTGCCCGTGGACAGCAGCACCCAGCGCCAGGCCAGCACGACCATCAGCGCGTTCATGCAGGCAATCGTGGCGGGTCCGGACACCGGGTGGAAGCCGGTCAGGACCATCAGCGGCGCGATCAGGTAAAAGTAGCCCGGGCCGATGGCGAAGTCGCCGGCAACGCCGCGATACGGCCCCAGCAGCGGCCAGCGGCCCGCGCGAATCCAGTCCCAGACCACGATGTAATCCCGGCCCTGATCCCCCTGAAAATGCTGGACCAGCGTCAGGTTGGCGAGGCGCAGATAGAGACCGACGGCGAGCATCGCCGCCAGCAGCGTCAGATCGAGCGCCAGTTGCCGGCGGTTGGGAATGGCCTCGCGGAGCGACGAATGCGGCGGGGCGGAGTTCAAGGCGGGCGCCTCGGGGCTGGGTGGAGTGGGCGCGGACCTGGCGGCGCGTCACATTCTAGGGGCCGCCGGCGCAGACGCAATCGATTTGCCGCGGAGCCGCTCAGGGAAGCGCCGGATCACGAACATCATCATAGGCACGCAAGGGGTCCTCCGCTTACCGGCCGATCTGTCTTTCTTATGCTCCTTATGTCCTTTACGTTCCTTGCAGCTCTTCCGCGAGATCATGCAGAACGACCGAGGACGAGGACGCGCAACGGCATCATATCTCCGGACAAGACAATCCAATCCGGAGTATGCATAATGGCCGCAGACGTGGATTGGGGTTTTCCTCCCGTTGCCGTGCGTGCCGACGCACCGGGTTATGGCCACTGGCCGACCCGCCGACTCCGATCGACCGGTTCCACGCCAGATGCTGCGTTGGCTCTTCTTCTGGTTTCGACCCGCCCGGTTGCTCTGGCCGGTGGCCTGCCTCGCCCTGACGGCCGCGGCATGGCTGTTCGTCAATTACGACACCCTGCAGCGCTATCTCTCCGAACGCGAACGGCTCGAACACTACCGCAGCCTGGTGGCGGAGGAGGAGCGGCTGCGCGACGAGATGATCGGCGAACGCGCGGCGTTGCAGGCGGGGGGCTTCCCGGCGGAAAAGGCGATTCGCGAGCGATTCATCATGGTCAAGCCGGGCGAGCAGATCCTGTTCATCGAGCCCCCGGCGGGCAAAGACGAGGCTGATGCGGCCGGCGGGGATAGCAAGCCGTCGGCGCCGGGGAAGGAACGCGTGGATCCGGCCGAACCCGTCCTGCCGGAAACCGACTAAGAACCCCGCGACACGCAAACGGCAAAGGCCCCCGATCCAACCGGAGCCGGGGGCCTTCACGCTTCTCGCTTCTTGAGCCGGGCTATTCCATGAATTCGATCAGCCGCTTGCGCCGGCTGGGGTGGCGCAGCTTGTTCAGGGCTTTCGTCTCGATCTGGCGCACGCGCTCGCGCGTCACGTTGAAGATCGTCCCGACTTCCTCCAGCGTGCGCGGGAAGTCATTGTTGCCGATCCCGAACCGCAGCCGCAGGACCTTTTCCTCGCGCTCGGTCAGCGTCCCCAGCACTTCTTCGATCTTCTCCTGCATCAGCCGGTAGGCCGTCGCCGTCACGGGGCTGGTGGCGTCCTGGTCCTCGATGAAATCGCCGAAATGGCTGTCGCCATCCTCGCCGATCGGGGTTTCGAGACTGATCGGCTGCTGCGCGATCTTGAACACGCGGCGGATCTTCTCCACCGGCATGTCCATCTTCGCCGCGATCTCCTCCGGCGTCGGTTCGCGGCCCAGTTCCTGCACCAGGTAGCGGCTGATCCGGCTCAGCTTGTTGATCGTTTCGATCATGTGCACCGGGATGCGGATCGTGCGCGCCTGGTCGGCGATCGCCCGCGTCACCGCCTGGCGGATCCACCAGGTGGCATACGTCGAGAACTTATAGCCGCGCTGATACTCGAACTTGTCCACCGCCCGCATCAGGCCGATGTTGCCTTCCTGAATCAAATCCAGGAACTGCAAGCCGCGGTTGGTGTATTTCTTCGCGATCGAAACGACGAGGCGCAGGTTCGCCTCGACCACTTTCATCTTCGCCTCGTGCGCTTCCTTCTCCCCCACGTCGATCTGCCGGATGATCTCCTGCAGTTCCTCGTAGCTGTTGCCGACTTCCTTCTCCATGCGTTTGATGGTTTTCTGGGCGTTGCGCACCAGCTTGTCCATCTTGATTGCGTCGTCCAGCGTGAAGCCATACTTGCGCGGCAGCGCCTTGGCCTCGGGCGAGTTGCGCTTGGTCCGCTTGACGATCCGGCGCAGCTCTTCCTCGCTGATCATCGTCTTGACGATGACCGACTGGATTTCCTGGTTCGCCTCGTCGATCCGCGTGAAGACCGTGCGGATCTTGGCCGCAATCTGCTCGATCACCGCGTAATTCAGATCGATCTCCAGCAGCTTCTGGTAGATCGCCTCGCGCCGCTCCTCGACCGCCTTTTCCAGCGCCGCCGGATCCTCGCCGCTCAGCGCCGCGTCCTCGATCGCCTCCAGATCCTGATCGATCTGGTTGTAGATCGAGAGGACGCCGTCAAGCTGGTCCAGCGTGCGGCGCACCACCTTGGCGCGCTCGTCGGCGTTGGCCTCGTCCACGTTCGCCCGCAGCAGGTCGTTCAGGTTGTAAAGATTGTTCTCCAGCCGCTCGTGGATGCTGCGGATCTCGTCGGCGGTCACCGAGGCGCGCGCGATCGCGCGGGTGATCATGTGCCGGCCGTGCTCGATCTGCTTGGCGAGGCTCACCTCCTCATCGCGGGTGAGCAGGGGCACCTTGCCCATTTCCATCAGATAGAGCCGCACCGGGTCATCGATCTTGGCCGCTTCCAGGTCCGCCGCGGCCTGTTCGTCCTGATACTCGTCGCGCTCGAAGGTTTCCTCCCGCGCCGGCGCCTCGCTCTCTTCCTCGGCCTCTTCCTCCAGAACGGGGATTTCAAGCTGATCGAGTTCCTCAAACAGGACCTCGAGCTCGGGCGTGGTGATGTCCTCGGGCAGCCGTTCGTTAATCTCGTCGAACGTCAGATGCCCCTTTTCCTTGCCGAGTTCGATGATCGCCTCAAAGGGATTTTTTTCCTGAACCGCCATAAGCGTGTTGCGGAACCTCCTCAAGCTCTTCGGCGGCGGATTCGGGTCGGTGTGGCGCCTCGCCCCGGATCGTCCGCACCGTCGAAGGCACGGTAAACACCATAATTTACTCCTCCGCGATGGCTGCTGCCAAGCGGATTCTCAGTCATCGGCCTGCCCACCCCTTGATTCTCCCCCTGCGCTTCGGGGGCGTTTGACGCAAACCCCCGGGTCAAGTCGAAAACGCCCCGGCGAGGCGATCGGCGCCCAGCACCCTGGCTGATCCCGCCCGTGGCCTGCTGCCGGTGTTTCGACCCCGCGAAGGAATCAAGGCGAGCCGGCGGTCTGCCGCCGCCGTCGCTCCTCCCTCCATTAGACGCATCAGCCGAACCAAAGGTTCGTCGCGTTTATTCGTTGCGCCGGAAAAATTCGGCCGTCTCCTGCAACTGGCGGCGCGTCAACTCGTCGATCGCCGCCAGTTGGCCCCGCCCCAGGGGGTGTTCGTCCAGAATCATCTGCAGATCGCGCGCCAGCTCCCGTCGCTTGCGTTGGGTCCAGTTGCGTTTCAATTTCAAGACCTGAAGCTGGATGGCGTCGGCCAGCGTGTGGCTGAAATCAGCCACATCCCCGCGGAAATGTGTCTGAGGCAGCAACAAAATGCGACTCAGCAGTGCTTCCTCGGCGGGCGTATGGCACAGCGCAAACCAGTCCGTCGGCGGATCCGCCCCCTCGCGCACGTCGCGATGCGCTTCATAAATCCTTTGATACAAGCCCCTCAGCTCTTCGTGGGTGAACCATTCGGCATCGATCTGCTGGATCAGCTCCCACCGTGCCTCAAAATGCAGCAGCGAAAAGAGCAATATCTGTTCCGTGACCGGCCAGTCCCCGCCCGGTTCCCCCGGCGCGGCACCCGCGTCCACCTGGCCGGCCTCGGCGGCCGGCCCGACGCGCCTGGGCGCCCGCCGCCGCAACGCCGCTTCCAGCGTCTCGTAGCGCAGCCCGAAGCGCGCCGCCGCCTGCTCCAGATACCCTTCGCGAATCGCCGGGTCGCTCAGCGCCAGCAGCAGCGGGGCGATCTGCTGGACCGCGTCGGCTTTCCCCTCCGGGCGCGACAAATTGGCCCGCTCGCCGATCCGAGCCGTGAAATAACTGACCGCCGCCGGCGCTTCCGCGATTCGTTCGCGCAGCGCCTGCGTCCCCTCGGCCTCCAGGAAGGTATCGGGATCATGCTCGGCCGGCAGCGTCACGATCCGCACTTCCAAGCCCTGGCGCAGCAGCAGCTCCGTCCCCCGGAAGGCCGCCTTCTGCCCCGGTTCGTCGCCGTCGTAGATCAGTGTGGCCCGGTCGGCGATCCGGCGGATCAGCCGCGCCTGATCCTCCGTCAGCGCCGTTCCCATTCCCGCCAGCGCGTTGGCCAGCCCGCGCCGGTGCAGCGCGATCCAGTCCATGTAGCCTTCGAGCAGAATCACCTGGCGCGATTCGCGGATCGCGTCGCGCGCCAGCGCCATCCCGTACAGCAACCGGCTCTTGCTGAACAGCGGCGTTTCGGCCGAGTTGATATACTTCGGCGCTTCCCGCTCGCTGTCGAGCAGCCGGCCGGCGAACGCCACCACCGCCCCGTAGCGGTCGGCGATCGGGAAGATCACGCGGTCGCGGAACCGGTCGAGGAACCCGCCCTGCTCGCGCCGGCTCGCCAGCCCCGCCTCGGCCAGCGTCTCGCCGCTCCAGCCGCGCCGTTCCCCTTCGCGCAGCAGGACGTCCAGTCCGTCGGGCGCGTAGCCCAGCCGGTAGCGCGCGATCTCCTCGTCCGTCAGCCCCCGCCCGCGCAGGTATTCGCGCGCGACGGCGCCGCGCGGATGCTGCTCCAGTTGCTCGATGAAGAACGCCTCGGCCCAGGCGCAGGCTGCCTTCAGCCGCGCCAGCTGTTCCTCCCGCTCGGGCCGCGCCGGCCCCTCCCCCCGGCCGAACCGCGGCATCTGCAGCCCCGCCCGCCGCGCGAGCTGCTCGAGCGCCAGCATGAAGTCGATCTTCTCGATTTCCTGGACGAACTTGATCGCGTCGCCGTGCGCCCCGCAGCCGAAACAGTGGTAGAACCCCAGCTCGACATGGACGTTGAATGACGGCGTCTTCTCCTTGTGGAACGGGCAAAGGCCTTTCAGGCTGTTGCCCGACCGCCTCAGCGAGGGGACGTATTCGGCGATCAACTGGTCGAGCGCCAGCCGGTCCTTGACCTGCTGGGCGAACTGCGCCGGGGTGATCTCGAGTCGGTCGGCCATCGGCGCTCGGTCCGATCAGATGCGCGGGGTAGGCAGGGTCACGATGCTACCAGAATGGCAGCACTTTTCATTATATCACAGATGAAGGATTTTTTTTGGGGGCCCAACCGCCCGTCCCTTATCGAACAATCGGCTCTCGGCTCTCGAAATTCCTCGTATTCAAAATGCAAAAGGGCCCACCGGCACGGTCGCCGGCGGGCCCTTGCCCCCGTCCCCTGATGTGGAAGAAATCCAGTCGCCGTCAGCGCCAGCGGCCATTGCCCCGCGAATAGGGGGTTTCCACCGGAAGGTGCTTGACGCGCTCGCGCATGCACTCCAGCGTCTGCTCCGGCTTGAACTGGGCCAGCGTGGTATCATGCCACCAGGTGCGGATCTGTTCGCGGATGCAGCCCCACTGGTCATGGATCGGACACGGGTGTTCGCCCTCCCGGCATCCGGGCAGACCCAGGGCGCATTCTTCGAACAGCTTCGAGCCGTCGAACAGCGAGACGATGTCGATCAGGCGAATCTCCTCGGCGGGTCGAGCCAGCCGGAGGCCGCCGCCCGGCCCGCGGCGCGCGTCGACCAGCCCCTTGTCGGCCAGCAACATGATAATGCGCGCCAGGTAGGGCTGGGGCGCGCCGACCTCCTGGGCCAGATCCTTGACCGTGACGCGATCGTGTTGAATGGCCAGCAAGGTCATCGAGCGGAGGGCGTATTGCGCGGTGCGCGAGATGATACTCATGATCAGGCGCCTCTCGATGGGTGGTTCAACCGTCGGGCCAACGAGCGCTCGGGCGGGTGGTCGGCGGAGGGCGGAATCCAGTCCGCCGTGGATGTCGGGGAGGGAAAGAACGGAGCGGTTAGCCAGGCGACATCCACATATTGCGATCTATATATCGCATTAATCGCTGGCGTGTCAACCGAAATTTCCGCCAAAACCAACCAGAGAGCAATCGGCGCCCCTGAGCGGTTCGCTCGGCCCCCCGGTCCCCATTTGGGGGCATCGCGAATTTGAGCGCTTCGCGACGGGCTACCGCCCTGCTATGATACCTCCGGCCAGTCCCAGACGCATTCCGACCGAGGTGCACTCCCCCGATGAACGCCACCATCTTCATGCTGCTTCCATTTCTTGTCGTCGGGATGTTCGTGTTCGTCATCGGGGCGATCATCCTGGTGCTGGTCAACCGCCGCAAGGCGATGCAGCGGGCGTGGACGGGGCAGATCACGCGGAAATACACCAGCAAGGATCGCCGCAGCGCGAAACACGGCCGCGATCTCCCGCACTACTATATCTATTACCGCAGCGACGGCGGCGAGGAGGGCCGGCTCGCCGTCGGCGAGGCGATCTTTCATTCCCTGCAGGTCGGCGACCGGGTGGTCAAGGAGCCGGGCAAGTATCCGGCTAAAGCCCCCGCGGCCTGACGCCCGGTTCGGCTTGCCGTGTTGACTCTCCTTCCTTCACGGGATAGCTTGGGATATTTGGGTCCGCGTCGGCAACGACCGGACCCCACCGACGCCGGGCGGGACACGCGATTCCCGCCCAACGCGGGTTGTGCCCGCCGACTTCCAAAGGAGCCAGTTGAGCATCATGACCACCCCATCCGCTTCGACGCGTCTTGCGCCCTTGACCAGCCAGGACAAACAGATCCTCCAGAAGGTGGCCGACACGGTCCGCGTCCTTTCGGCCGAGGCTGTTGAGAAGGCGGCCTCGGGGCATCCCGGGCTGCCGATGGGCTGCGCGGAGCTCGGCGCTTACCTTTATGCCTATGCCCTGCGCCACAATCCCAGGAACCCGGGGTGGATGGGGCGCGACCGATTCGTCCTGTCGGCCGGCCATGGCTCGATGTTCCTCTATTCGCTGCTCCACCTGTCGGGCTACGCGTTGTCCCTCGACGAGCTGAAGAATTTCCGCCAGCTCGGCTCGCGCACGCCGGGCCATCCCGAGCACGAGGCGCATGCGCCGGGGGTGGAGACGACCACCGGACCGCTCGGCCAGGGCGTGGCGGCGGCGACCGGCATGGCGATCGCCCAGAAGTGGCTGCGCGCGCGCTTCGGCGCCGAGCTGTTCAGCGCCAAAATCGTCGCCCTGGCCGGCGATGGCTGCATGATGGAAGGGATCACCAGCGAGGCCGGGAGCCTCGCCGGCCACCTCGGCCTCGAGAATCTCATCATCATCTACGACTCCAACGACATCTGCCTGGACGGCCCGCTGGCCGAAGCGATGAGCGAGGACACCGCCCGCCGCTACGAGGCCTACGGCTTCAACGTGCTGCGGATCAACGGCCACGACTTCGATGAGATCAAGAAGGCGTTCGCCACCGCCTGGGACGAAAACACCCGGCCGACGCTGATCATCGCCAAGACGATCATCGGCAAGGGGGCGCCCAACAAGCAGGGGACGAGCGCCAGCCACGGCGCGAAACTGGGCGCCGAGGAACTGGCCGCCACCAAGAAGGCCCTGGGCTGGCCCGACGAGGCGTTCCACATCCCGACCGAGGTCCGCGAGTTCTTCAAGAGCCGCCAGGCGCAGTTTGCCGCTTATGAAAAAGCCTGGAACGAGAAGCTCGCCGCGCTGATGCAGGATCCCGAAAAAGCGAAGCTGTGGGAGACGTGCGCGAACGGCGAACTGCCGGCCGACTATGCGGACGCGATCTGGAACCTCGACGTCGCGCCGAACAAGGCGACGCGCGCCCAGGGCCAGCAGTTGATCGCCAAAGTCGCCGAGCTGGCGCCGTTTTTCGTGACCGGGTCGGCCGATCTGTCCTGTTCGGACCTGACCAACATCAAGTCCAGCCAGTTCGTGACGCGCGCGGACTGGACGCAGCGCAACATCAAGTTCGGCGTGCGCGAATTCGCCATGGCGGCGGCCAACTACGGCATGTGGCTCCACGGCATGGTCCAACCGCTCTGCGGGACGTTCTTCACGTTCTCCGATTACATGCGCAATGCCATCCGCGTGGCGGCGCTGATGAAGGCCCGGGTCTTCTTCCAGTTCACGCACGATTCGATCTTCCTGGGGGAGGACGGGCCGACGCACCAGCCGATCGAGCAGCTGGCCGCGCTGCGCGCGATGCCGAATCTGACGGTCTTCCGGCCGTGCGACGAGAACGAGCTCAAGGCAATGTGGATCGAGGCCTGGAAGTGCGACGGGCCGGTGGCGTTCATCCTGAGCCGCCAGGGGATCGAGAGCCAGGGCGAGGCGACGCGCAGCCGGGCGCGCGAGGGCGTTGCCCGCGGCGGCTATGTGCTCAAGGGCGAGCCGGGCGGGCGCTGCGACGTGCTGATCGCGGCGACCGGGTCGGAGGTCGGGCTGGCGATGCGGGCCGCCGCGTTGCTGGAGCAACAGGGGCGCAGCGTGCGCGTTGTCTCGATGCCGTGCTGGGAACGGTTCGAGGCGCAGGACGCGGCCTATCGTGAAGCGGTGCTGGGGGGCGAGGTCGGCCTGCGGGTCAGCCTGGAGGCGGCCGCGACGCTCGGCTGGCACAAGTATATCGGCGCGGACGGCCTGGCGATCGGCATCGATCAGTTCGGCATGTCGGCGCCGGAGAAGGCGCTGGCCGAGCACTTCGGCTTCACGCCGGAGAAAGTCGTTGAACGCATCACGGCGGCGTTGCCGGTGGGGGCCTGAGCCGTTCGTGACGCCGCTGTAGGAGCGGGGCGGCCGTTCCGGCCAAACCGTGCACGCCGCCGCGCGGTCCAATCGTTGGCTGTCGATGGAGCCGTTCCCCCGCCGGAGGAATGCACTAAAAACGGGCGGCCGGCGCGGACGGCCCGACAGCTGACGATCCTCCCTCTTCTGCCGGATGCAGACCGGCCACCGTGGCGTGGCCGGTTTATTTCTGCCGGCGCCGATGGCCCCGGCGGCCCTCCCAGGAATTCAGCTCCGGCTTTCCGTTTCTTCGGTCCCTTCCGTGTTCCTTCCCCGAAAGCTCCCGAGGCCAACCGCGCGCCCCCGGTCGTGAGTGTTCATCCGTGTTGACACCCCTGGCCGGCCCCTCTTTAATAATTGTTTCAGGGCACCCTCCCGGCCTCGCGGGATGCGCTGTCAGCCCCAACCGGCGCCCGCTTCCCGTGCAACTTGTGTTTTCCGGAAAGCCGAACGGACCATGCCTGAATTCCGCAAAGACCCTGTCACGGGCCGGTGGGTGATCATCGCCACCGAGCGCGCCAAGCGCCCCGCCGCCTTCCCCGTCAAACGCCAACCGACCCATTCGAATGAAGAATGTCCCTTCTGTCCGCGGCGGGAACACATGACGCCGCCCGAAGTGCTGGCCTACCGCCAGCCGGGCACCGACCACAACGAGGCCGGCTGGTGGCTGCGCGTGGTGCCCAACAAGTTCCCGGCGCTGGTCAGCGGCGAGCCGGTCAAGCGCTCGGGCGACGGCATGTACGACCGGATCAACGGCATGGGCATGCACGAGGTCGTGATCGAAACCCCCCGCCACGATGAACATGTCGGCGACATGGAAGTCAAGATGGTCGAAGAGATCATCTGGGCCTACCGCGACCGGACGGTCGAGATGCGCAAGGACCCGCGGCTGGAATACGTGATGATCTTTAAGAATCACCTGCGCGAGGCGGGCGCCTCGATCGATCATCCCCATTCGCAGATCATCGCCACGCCGATCGTCCCCAAGCGCGTGCAGGAGGAAATCGACGGCGCGCAGCGCTATTTCGACTACAAGGAGCGCTGCGTCTTCTGCGACATGATCGACCAGGAAAAAAAGGATCAGATGCGCCTGGTGGCCGAAAACGAACTGTTCATCGCCTTCCTGCCCTACGCCTCGCGGTTTCCGTTCGAATGCAGCATCATGCCGAAGGAGCACACCTCGTTCTTCCACGACATTCAGAAGAACGAAGTGACGGAATTCGCCAAGGTGCTCAAGGAGACGATGTCGCGGCTGAAGAATGTCCTCGACGATCCCGCGTTCAACTGGATCCTGCACACGACGCCGCTGCGCGAGACCGAGAACGGCTACTACCACTGGCACATGGAAATCATTCCGAAACTCAGCCAGCCCGCCGGCTTCGAGTGGGGAACAGGGTTCTACATCAACCCATTCCCGCCCGAGGATGCGGCGCGGATTCTGAAACTCGACGGCGCGGCGGAGCAGGCGGCGGGATAGCACGGCGGGGACGTCGCGTCCCTCCCCCCCCGTGGCGCTACGGCGCCAGCCGTTCCATCACCCAGCCGTCCCCCTCGCGGCGGTAGCGCAGGCGGTCATGCAGGCGGTCGCCGCGCTCCTGCCAGAATTCGATGATCCATGGATGGACCCGGTAGCCGCCCCAGAACGGGGGAAGGGGCACATCCTGTCCGGCGAAGCGTTGCTCGATCTCGGCGACGCGCCGCTCCAACTCGGCCCGGCCGGCCAGGACGCGGCTCTGCGGCGAAGCCCACGCGCCGATCCGGCTGCCGCGCGGCCGGGTCGCGAAGTAAGCGGCCGATGCCGCCGACGGCAGCCGAACGACCGTCCCTTCAACCCGGACCTGGCGCCGCAGGCGTTCCCACCAGAAGACAAGCGCCACGCGCGGGTTGGCCGCCAGCTCCGCCGCTTTGCGACTGTCATAATTGGTATAGAAGTCAAAACCATCGGGGCCGGCGTGCTTCAGCAGCACCATCCGGGCCGACGGCACGCCCTCGGGCGTGGCCGTGGCCAGCGTCATCACGGTCGGTTCGGCCTGGCCGGCGGCCTCCACTTCGGCATACCAGCGGCTGAACTGGGCGATGGGATCGGGATCGGCGTCGTGTTCGAGCAGGGGCGGCAGTGACATGAAGCGCGCAGGCCACGGCGTTGAAGATGAGAAGAGGGGCGTCGCGCACCCCTCCGCTCCAGACTGGTGAGGGTCCGCCGGGCGTCAGAGGATCTTGTCGATTGCCTCGGTCAAGATCGCCTTGGGCACGGCGCCGACGATCCGCTCGGCGATCTGCCCCCCCTTGAACAGGATCAGCGTGGGGATGGACTGGACGCCGCACTGCGTGGCCGCGCCCTGATGCTCATCGATATTGACCTTGGCGACGGTCAGCCGGCCGGCGTATTCGTCGGCCAGTTCGTCGATCATGGGGGCGATCCGGCGGCACGGTCCGCACCAGTCGGCCCAGAAATCAACCAGCACGGGGACATCGGGGTTGTTTACGGTCGTGTCGAAGGATTCATCGGTCAGGTGCAGAACCTTATCGCTCGCCATGTTGACAGCTCCTGGGGTTGTGGCCGGAGAGGGCGGAGGGGGGCCGCCGAACGAGCGCTCCGGTCCAGATGACATACAAGTTGAGATTAGCGCGCCCGGCCCGGAAGCGTCAAGGCTGTGCGGGAAGCCGGCATGCCCAGCCCGGCCATCATCCAGTCAATGGACGTCCCTCTTGTCCCTCGTCCATCGAGTCCATGGCGATCATCCCGTCGATGCCAGCCCCGATCAAAAGGACCCGAAACCCCGCATCATCTTCATCGACTCCTCGGTATGCTTGACCAGCCGGGCGACTTCAACCGTCAGGTTGACCAGCTCGTCGTCGCGCCCGAAACCTCCGCCGCTCCGCGTGTCGATCGTCAGGCTCTTGATCAGCACCCCCCGGTTTTCCATGTTGACCAGCAGGCGCAGCATCTCCTCCGGGCTCCCCTCGACGGTGACTTCCAGCTCCACGAAATAGTACTCCGGCACATCCGGAATCGCCTGCGGCCGCGCCTTTTCAATCCGGGGATTCATGATCTGAAATTCCTCGGTCAGCAGGCCGTAGAGTTCATTGAGGAAGTGTTCGGTCGCATTCTGACCGGGCAGCGGCTGGGACTGGCTGAAGTCAATCCGGCTGTAGGCGGTCTCGATCTGCCGCCGGTCGGCCAGCGTGGCGATGTTCGAGGCGAACCGGGCGCGTTCGACCGACAGATCCCCCCCGGCCTGGCCCGCCATCCCCTCCAGCCAATCGGCCAGGAAGAAATGATAGATCAGCAGCGGCGCGACGATCAGCACTGTGACGATGAGCAGGATCCGTTCGCGGCGATTCATCGGTCGCCTCCGGCATCGGACAGCAACGGCGCTTCAATCGAGAAATTCCAGACGGTCTCGCCCAGGTTGCGCAACTCGCGCGGTTCCTGCCGCGGGATCGTCACCGACGCGAACTGGCCGGACTGGCGCAGATCGCCGGCAAACGTCGTGATGTCGGGGACCGTCTTGGCCGTCCCTTCGATCGTGACGGTCTCGCCCTTTTCAAATACCACCCGCGTCAGCCGGACGCGCGAGGCGATCCCCGGCGTGCGGTTAATCGTCAGCAGCACGTTGAGCGCGGAATTGCGCGGGTTGAGGAACCCCTGGATGATCCCCAGCTTCGTCCGTTTTTCCTCCAGCTCGTTGACCGCGGGGCGCAATTGGCGGTTGGCGTCCTGGTAGTCCTTCAGCTCGCGGGCCTGAATCTCGCGCAGATGGAACAGACTGAGCACGCCGAGGACGAGCGTGATCGCCGCCAGAACGCCGGTCAGGCTGAGCTGGCGCAGCGTCTGGCGGCGTGCCATCCGCCGGTAGAACTCCCGCGGGGTCAGGTCGATCCGGTAGCCGCCGGTCATCTCGTCGGTCAGGGCGGCCCCGCACGGGATCACGAACTCCAGCCCGTCGAACGGCATCTTCTTCTTCAGGCTGCGCGTCAGTTCCCCCACCGGATTGAGCGTCTGGATCTCGACGTTGAGGTTGACGTAGAGGTAGCGCTCGATATTGCGCAATAGCGCGCCCTCGCCGGTCAGCACGACGGCGGTGATCTGCGGGCATTTCATCTCGCGGCGGGCGAAATCGTAGGTCCGCTGCAGTTCCTGCACGAGGCGGTTCAGCCAGCCCCGGACCAGCGCGACATGGTCCTCGCGGGCGACCGACTTGCTCTCGCTGTACTGCGCTTCCAGGTCCAGGCAGTCGATCATCCGGCAGGCGGTGGCCAGTTTCTCAATCTCAACCTCGCGGTCGGGCGTCGCCGGGTCCAGCCCCAGCCATGATTTCAGCACGCTGCGCAGATCCATCACGACCGAGCGGGCGTAGATCAGGTTGTTCTGGTGCACGAGGGCCAGGTCGACCGTGTCGAGTCCCAGGCACAGCAGCGCGATCGTCTTGCCCTCCATCCACTCGCGCCGGACGTGGAGCAGGCTGTTCATCAGCGCGACCGAGGAGAGCGTGACGCCGCGCACACGCAGGCCGGCCTCGGCCACGCCGGACAGGGCCCGTTCGACCACCGGCCCGTCGACGGCGGCGATCAGCACCTCGGAGCCCTCGATGCCGCGCGATTTCATCACGTGATAGCCGACGCAATGGCGGTCGGCGTGGAACGGGATGTGGCGCTCCGCCTCGTAGCGCACCATCTGCGACAGTTCGTCGGGCTGCGTCGAGGGGAGCGTCACGTCGCGCAGGATCGCCTGCTGCTTGGGGAGGCAGATATGGGCCTCGGCGCCGGCGAGCCCCAGCGACTTGACCAGCGGCTTGAGCGCGGATCCCAGCGCGTCGTCATCCCCCTCGGGCAGGGGAGCGGCATCCGCGCCCGTCAAGGCCAGACCCTTGCGCGTCGGGCGCAGGCACAGCGCATTGACCTGTTCGTTCGTGAGGTAGATGCCGCAAATCGGGCGAGGCAAGGGGCTTTTCCTTTGTCTGCCAGTGTTTGATTGATCCGGATGGGCCGGGTCCCGCCGATCCGGCAACGGCATTCCGCGATACCGCAACCGGCAATTTCACAATAGACGGCGCCCCTGGGGGCTACCACGCCCGGGGGCGGGACGGGCCGCCGCGGCGCAGGCGCAGCGCCCACTGGATCAGCCGCGAACCCTTCAGTTCGGCCAGCTCTTGTTCGAGCCGGAGCCGCTGCGCCTGTTCGGCCGCGAGCCGGCAAGCCAGCGCGGCGGCATCGACGGCGGCGGCGTGCAACGCCGAGGGCGCGGCGGTCCCCCGCCGCCACAGATGCAAATCGGATGCCGGTTTGGGCTCGGCCGCCCACGCCAGCAGCGGCGCCAGGCAGCGCTCCGGGGCGTGGACCTCGCGCAGGTAGTGCGCGCCGCGCGTCGCGGCCTGGCGAAACTCCTCCGCGCCGGCCATCACCTTGCGGATCGCCGCCGCCGCCCGGTCCGCCGCCCCATGGGGCGTCAGCAGCAGGTAGCCCGCCTGGCCCAGTTCCTCAGCCAGCTCACACCCGGGCGTGGAGATGACCGGCAGTTCCGCCAGCAGCCAGTCCAGCAGGCGGTTACGCGTGCCGTGGCGGCCTTCAATGCAGGGCAGGTCGAGATTGATCGCCAGGTCGGCCTCGGCCAGCAGCCGCGGCACGTCGGCCAGCGGCCGCCACCCCAGCAGATGAAACCGGTCGGCATGGGGGCTGGCCCCGACGGCCGCCTGGAACCACTCAAACCCCGACTCATGGTGGCCGGCGATCGGCCCGCCGGTGGCGGCAAAATGCAGCCGCGGCTCGTCCGCCATGACCCGTTCCAGGGTGGAGAACAACGACTTGACATCCAGCCAGGTGTTGAAGCCGCCGGTCTGCACGACGAGGAACGAATCTTCGGGGATGACGACGCCGCGCAACAGGCGCTCCGCCGGCCGCGCGCCCCCCACGTAATCGCCGACGGGCTCGATCCAGGGGGGAATCTCGTGCACGAGCGGTTCGGTGGCGGTGAGCCGCCCCAGACGCCCGACGGCGGCAAGCTGGCCGCGCAGCGCCGCGCACTGCTCGCGGCTGCAGCCCGACAGACGATCGGCCCGCGCCAGCGCCGGCGCGACCAGCGCCCATTGATCGGCCAGCCCTTGATCCGACCCGTGTGCCAGCGCCAGCATCTGGCGTTCGGCCATCGGATCGCCGAAGTAATCCATCCAGATCGGCAGCGGCAAGCCGGTGGCCGCCAGGGCATGGTTCATGACGTCGGTGGAACCGACGGCGGCCGTCGCATTGAACTGCGTCGCCTCGTGGGCCAGCAGTTGCGGCCAGCCCCCTTCGGCGACGCGACGGGTGCGCATCGGCGGGAGTTCCGCCGGGCCGCGGGGCGCGCCGGCGGCGGGCTCCAGGTCGAACAGCGCGGCCTCGCCGGCGGCGCCATCGCCGAACCGGCCCCGCACCAGCCGGACGGCGTGGCCGGCGCGCGCCAGTTCCCGCGCAATGCCCCAGATCCTCAGCCCCGGAGCAAAGAGCCGGCCGGGTTGTTCGGGGGGCAACGGGCCGATGCCGGCGACAAGCAAACGAGCCATGCGCGGTTCCCAGGGGGCGGATTGCCGGAGCGCGGTCAGGTCCTCCGATTATTGCACGGCGGGGACCGTTGGCAAGCCGATTGAGGCTGGGACGAGGAACGGAAGGAATTTAGGGAGAGAAGGCGCCGCAGGGGAAGCAGGAAGAAGTTGGCAGTCAGGCGTCGCTCGCCATTCCCGCTCCGTGTCCAATCGTGCGTTTCGTCATCCCCACCATGCGTTGCGTTATCCCGATTTTATGACCGCCAGGGGCTCGATCAGCGCAGCGTTGTCGGCGTTTTCCCTTGCAAGCACCGGCGGGGGCAAGTAAACCATTTGGCTTGTGCGCCGCATGCCCGGGACCGCCGTTCCTGGCCGGTTCCAACGCTTGAGGAAAGTGGCCTTGCATGTCTGAGTTCCGCCGCGCGAGCGCCCGCCGCCGCTGCCCTCCCCGCCTGCCCTTCCGGGCGCTGTTGTTCGGCTGGACGCTCGCGATCATGACCGCGGCCGCCGCCTCGGCGCAGGGCGAGGGCGCGCGCGTCGACGCGGTGCGGATCGACGGCCTGGCCGGCTACCGCCCCGAGCAGATTCTCCCCCGCCTCCAGACTCAGCCCGGCCAGGTTTACGATCCGGTCGAGATGCGCGAGGACATCGAGGAACTGGGCAAGATCTTTCGCACGGTCAATGTCCAGACCGAGACGACGCCCGGCGGTGGTCTGGACGTCGTCTTTACCGTCAGCGAATTCCCCCGCTTCCGCGAACTGCAAGTCGTCGGCAATCAGAAGCTTAAGACCGAACGGATTGAACGGCTGGTCGGGATGGAGCGGGGCAGCCTGCTCGACGCCGCGACGCTCGATCGCATTCGCCGCGCGTTGCGCAACGAATACAAGGCGCTCGGCATGCCGCAGGCGCGCGTCACGCTCAATCTGATCGACCAGCCGGCCGAGCAGACCGGCGACGGCGCGCCGATCCCGCAGGCGGATCTGCAGATCGTCCTCGACGAGGGGCGCCAGGTCCTCGTCGACGACGTGCTGATCGAGGGCAATGACGCCTTCAGCGACTTCCGCCTCAAGGGGATGCTCCAGACCAAGGGCTCGGTCCTGATCGTCAAGAATTACTATGATGAGGAAACGTTCGCGGAGGATCTGGACCGGCTGCGCGATTTTTACGCCGCGCACGGTTACTTTGATGCGGTCGTGCAGCGCGGGATGTTCGTCGAACGCACCGGCGGCAAGATTCCGGTCGTCTCGCCCGTGATTCAGGTCAACGAGGGCGTGCGCTACACGTTCGGCGACGCGCGCGTCCGCGGCGCGCGCCTGTTCAGCCATGCCGAGGTCGCCGCCCCGTTCGAGCCGCTCAAGGGCGAACTGTTCGATGCCCGCCGGTTCGCCAAGGCGCTCGATGAACTGAGCGCGTTGTACTACAACCACGGCCTGCTGACGACCGAGATCACCCCCGAATATCAGTACGACACTGAAAACCAGGTCCTGAACATGGTGATCGACGTCGACGAGAAGTCGCGGATTTACGTCGGCCGCGTCCGGGTCGAGCGTCCCCCGTTGGCCGAGGACGAGGAACCAAGCTGGTTCCGCGGCTGGTACGACCGGATGGCGCCCCCGGTGAAAAACTCGGTCATCCTGCGGGAAGTCCTGCTGGAGCCGGGCGAGGTTTACAACAAGCGCCTCGAACGCGAAACGGTCCGCCGGCTGAGCCGCTGGGGGATCTTCGAGAACGTCAACGCGCGCAATGAGGCGACCGCCGAACCGGGCGTCCACGACCTGGTGCTCAGCCTGCGCGAGTCGACCACCGGCTCGATCAGCGGCGGCGTCGGATTCGGCGATGCCGCCGGCGCGTTCGTTTACGCGGCGTTCAACGAGCGCAACGTCGGCGGCCGCGCCGACGTCTTCGGCTTCAACGGCCGGCTCGGCACGCGCGAAAGCGAACTGTCGATCACCTATCTGGACCGCCATTTCAAGGAAACGCGCGACTCGATGGCCTACCGGCTGTTCTACGAGAGCATGGGCCGGCCGGGCTATCGCGCCAACGTCGCCGGGTTTCACACCGAATGGGCGCACCCGCTCGAAGCGAGCGACTGGACGATGTATGTCCGCGGCCGGCTCGAGGGCGTCGACCTGAACGAGCGCGAGCACGACGACGACCTGGAGGACGAGCTGGATCGATCGTACGCGGTGCTGACGGGGCGGCTCAAATTCATCGAGGATACGCGCGAGCCGGTCGGCGAGCGCCCGCGTGAGGGCTACATCCAGGCGGCCGGCGCCGAGATCGGCTATGCCGGCGGACCGCTGGTCAAGCTCGAAGCCGAGCGCGATCAATATCGCCCCGTCCGCGAGCGGATGACGTGGCGCCTGGCGATGATGGCCGGCTTGATGCCGTTTTCGGCCGACCTCGTCCCGATTCACGAACGCTATTTCCTGGGCGGCAACACCGACATGCGCGGCTTTGCCTACCGCGGCGCCGGGTATTTCGACGGCGACGACGACGACATCCCGGTCGGCGGCGGGGCCAAAATCCTCGTGAAAAACGAACTGCATTACCCGATCGTCGATCCGATTTCGGGGCTGCTCTTTGTGGATGTCGGGACGCTGGGCGACAGTCCGGTCAGTTGGCAGGTGCCGCGCGTGTCGCTCGGCACCGGTCTGCGCTTCGACATGCGCAATGTCCAGGTGGGGCTTGATCTGGCGGCGCCGATCGTCAGCCACGGCGACGACGAGACGCGCTTCTTCCATTTCAGCCTGCAGAGCGCATTCTAGATCTCAACCTGCCGTTAGTTCGCGGATACCCAAGAAACTCGTTGCCTTTTCGGGCGGGCGGGCTAGAATCCTGACCTCAATATGGGGAATCATTTCCAGGCGCCGCGGTCCCCGGCCCGTCCGCTCTGATCTCACGCGCCCCGGCCCGGCAACCGCACGACCTGATCCACCTCGCCCAGTTCACGCGCCGCCCGCCGGATGCGCCAGGAGCGATCTGCATGGCCAATCCTCGATCCGAGACCTCCACCCCGTCGCCCAACGACAAGCACCGTCACCTGCTTGACCCCTACTGGCGCGCCAATCAGCGCCTGATCTGGACGCTGCTGGCGATCTGGGCCCTCGTCTCGCTCGGCGCCGGCATCCTGTTCGTCCGTCAGCTTAATGCGATCCAGCTCGGCGGCCTGCCGCTTGGGTTCTTCTTCGCCCAGCAGGGCTCAATCTACGTCTTCGTCCTGCTCATCTTCTTTTACGCCTGGCGGATGGACCGGCTCGATCACAAGTTCCGCCTCGATGTGGACGCCGATCCCACGCCGCCGCCCCAGGCACACTGACCAGCCGGGGCCGGACCGCCGCCCGACGCCATCCAGGGGAGTGCCATGACCGACCTTTCCGCCGTTCAGGTGTGGACCTACGTCCTCGTCACCGTCACCTTCATGTTATACCTCTACATTGGCTGGTGGGCGCGGGTGCGCGAGAGTTCGGGCTTCTACGTCGCCGGCCGCGGCGTGCCGGCCATCGCCAACGGCGCCGCCACGGCGGCCGACTGGATGAGCGCCGCCTCGTTTATCTCGATGGCCGGCCTGATTTCGGTCATGGGCTACGACGGCTCGATCTATCTGATGGGCTGGACCGGCGGCTACGTCCTGCTGGCCCTGCTGCTGGCGCCCTATCTGCGCAAATTCGGCAAGTATACCGTCCCCGATTTTGTCGGCGACCGCTATTACTCCGATACCGCGCGCGTGGTGGCGGTGATTGCGGCGCTGTTCATCTCGATGACCTATGTTGCCGGTCAGATGCGCGGCGTCGGCATCGTCTTCAGCCGGTTCCTCGAAGTCCCGATCAATGTCGGCGTCGTGATCGGCATGGTCATCGTCGCGTTCTTCGCCGTGCTCGGCGGCATGAAGGGGATCACCTGGACGCAGGTGGCGCAATACGGCGTGCTGATCCTCGCGTTCCTGATTCCCTCCTCGGCGCTGGCGCTCAAACTGACCGGCCAGCCGATTCCGCAGCTCGCGTTCGTCTTCAGCGATCTGACCGAAAAACTCAATCAGATCCAGGTGGATCTCGGTTTCAAGGAATACACCGAACCGTTCCGCGACAAGTCGCTGCTAGACGTGTTGTGCATCACGGTGGCGCTGATGGTCGGCACGGCCGGGCTGCCGCACGTCATCGTGCGGTTCTACACGGTGCCCAACGTCCGGGCGGCGCGTTGGAGCGCCGGCTGGGCGCTGCTCTTCATCGCGCTGCTCTACACGACGGCGCCGGCCCTCGCCACGTTTGCCCGTTATAACCTGCTGGCCTCGCTCAACGGCAAGACGATCGAGGAGATCGAGCAGCTCGAGTGGGTGGCGAGCTGGGAAAAGACGCAGCTCCTGAAATACGTCGACAAGAACGGCGACGGGCGGATTCAGATCGCGCCGGGCGACGCCTTCCTGCGCACCGACGGCGATCTGAACCTCGCGCAGCCGAATCCGGCCACGGCCAATGAAGTTTACTTCTCGGCCGATATCATCGTCCTGTCGACGCCGGAAGTCGCGCGGCTGCCCGCCTGGGTCATCGCGCTGGTCGCGGCCGGCGGCCTGGCCGCGGCCCTCTCGACCGCCTCCGGCCTGCTGCTGGTCATCTCCAGCTCGATCGCACACGACATCTACTACCGACTGATCCGGCCGACGGCAAGTGAGGGGCAGCGCGTGATGGTCGGCCGCATCTGCGTCGTCCTGGCGGTCATCGTCGCCGGCTACTTCGGCATCAATCCGATGGGATTCGTGGCGCAGGTCGTCGCATTCGCGTTCGGCCTGGCGGCGGCCAGCTTCTTCCCGATCATCATTCTGGGCATCTTCGATTCGCGCACGAACCGGACCGGGGCCATCTGGGGGATGATCGTCGGGCTCTCGTTCGTGGTGATCTACATCACCGGGACGCAGGCGCACAAGATCTTCGGCACGGACCAGCCATGGTTCGGCAACTGGTTCTTCGGAATCTCGGCCGAGGGCATCGGCGCAGTCGGCATGGTGCTCAACGTGGTGGTGACACTCGTCGTGTCGCGACTGACCGCCGCCCCGCCGCGGGCGATCCGCGAGATGGTCGAATCGATTCGCCATCCGGATCATCCCGCGCCGGCGCTGATCCTCGACGAAGAGAGCGAGTAGCGCGGGCGGACCCCTTCCTCATTCAGGCTTCGGATTTTTCGGGCGGAGTCTGGGCGTCGGCGCGAATCGGCGATTTTGGCGCGCGGTAGCGGTCGGGAACTGATTCGGCGCGCGCGGCGGGGGCGGGCGCGGACCCCGGCGCCTCGCGGGCGGCGACCTCGTCCTCGCCCCACCGATGAAAATAGAAAATGTAATGAAAATCCCATTCGATGCGTTGCAGCAGCCGCGGCGCCGACTTGGCCCGGCGCCAACCCTCGCGCATCCCGAGCAGCTCGCCGGCAACCGCCCACGCCGGCGGTCCGAGCGGGTGGGTCAGCAGCACATGCAGTTTGGCGCCGACCAGGATCCCGGCCAGCACCAGCAGCACGTGCGGCAGGACGAACAGCCCGACCGCCAGCAGCGCAATGTAGATCGCCGCTTCCGAGGCGAGCAGGCTGGTGATCCGCTCGCGCTGCGTCGTGCCGAACAGCCGCCGCTGCTGCTGCACGCGGCGGGTCAGGCGCGGCAGGCTGCTCCACGGTTCATACCGCGCGACGCCGGCCTGCCACCCGACGATTGCCGCGGCGACGCTGATGCATTCCAGCCAGACCTCGCGGCCGCCGTCGGGCGGCGCCAGCAGCAATACGCCGAGAAACACCGATCCCGTGACAAACTGCGAAACGCCGAGGATGACCCGGCTCCGCCGGACCGCCCGACCGTTCAGTTGCTGGCCCCAGTAGCCGACCGCGAAATCGTGCGGGGTCAGCTCGGTCAGCAGCAGGTCGTTCAGCACGGCGCGGCGCAGCCCGAACAGTTGCGGCTCGCCGGTCAGATTCAATTTGCGCAGCGAGACAAGCCGCAGGCCGATCAAGTGAATCATCCCCACCACATTGCAGAGGAGGGCGAGGACCACCAGCAGGAGCCAGGGGGTCGCGCCATGATACGTCGCCCAGCGCACGCGCTCGCGCTGCAGTGTGCTGAGGCGGTAAAAGGCATTCTCGGGGGGGTTGCCAAGCGACGGCTCGCGCGCGTAGCTGGCGCGGCGGCAGATCGCGGGGGTCGAGTTCCCAGGACGCGCGGCGCGTCATCGTTCGCGTTCTCCCCAGGGCGCTGCGTTCGCCCGCCGACCCCGCGGCGATGACCTTTACTCGGCCGTCTCCATCTGCTGGATGAACGCGTCGGCCTCGGCGATCGCGCGCTCCAGTTCGCGGATCAGCGCGTCGACGTCGGTCTGAATCTCGCCCAGGTCCTCCTGCAGCGAGGCGATCGCGCGCGCGTTGAGGTTGTGCTTGAGGAACAGGACCTGATCGCGCAGCGGCTTGAGAACGGGCTCGATCCGCGATTCGGCCCGCTCCATCGCCGTGATCAATTGCTGATAGCGGTCGCGGGTCTCCTTCAACTGGCGTTCGCTGCGGCGGCGCAGGTCGGCGTTCTCATATTGGTCCAGTTCATCCTCCCACTCGGCGAACAGGGCGCCGGCCACGTCGCGCACCGCATCGATCCGATCATGCACCGCGCTCGCGCGCGATTCGCTGCGTTTGAGCTCGGCGTTGAGCGCGTTGTATTTATCCTCCAGCTCGCCGCCGTCAAAGCCCAGGACCGTCTGGAATCGCTCCAGCGCGGACTGAAACCGCTCCCGAGCTTCCTCCTGCGCGTCGCGCGCCTCGACGACGCGATTGACCAGAATCTCCCGCTTGGGGACGCCGAAGCGTTCCATCACGCTGTAGTAGGCGCGCTGGCAGGCCGCCGCGCCGCCGAGCGCGACGACGAGCAGGATGGCCCCGATGAAGCGGTGCGGAGGCTGGAACATGTGGGTTTCCCCCGGGGTAATCTGGATTTGCGGGCGGCAGGGTCCGCAACGTGGATGCCCGACCGCGCCATGATAGCGCGAACGGCGGAAATCGGCGAAGAAGTTTGGAAAGAATGGAGCAGGACAGCAAGAGGGGGAGGACGAAAATTCGAAATACGAATCTCGGAATTCGAAACAATATCGAATTTAATTCAAGAAGCTCGAACGATGCTTGGTATTGGCAATTGACAAAGACTCCCCATTGGAATTCCCCACTCCCTGTGCGTCATGGCGTCCCTCGCCGCCCCCGCACGGCGGTTTCGACCGCCCCGCCAACCCGCCCGCCGGCTTTTGACAATCGGGCGGGCGGCATGGTTTAATCACGGCCAAACCGACTCGTCACCGTGGGGGATGGAACCGGCGTCCCCAGGGCGCATCAACTTGGTTTCCTTCATCACAGATCGTCTGCGCCAGCTCTCGCCGTCGGGGCGCCAGACGTTGCCGGCGCACTTCGTCCTGGCCCTGTCCAGCGCGCCGCAACTGATGATGGTGACCTACGCCCCGTTCCTGATGACCAAGACGTTCCAGACCGATTACTGGGTCCCGGTGCTGGCGGCGACGTTCCATGCCGGCAACATCCTGGCGGTCGTCTTTTCCAATCGGGTGCAGCGCTCCGACAAATTGGGCTGGGTGCTCTGGCCCAACTGCATCGCGTTCTGCCTGTCGTTTCTGCTGCTGCCCGTCCGCCCGTCGATGGACGCCTATTTCGCCGTGATCGTGATGCTGATGCAGTTGAGCCGGGCGCCGGTGATCAGCGCGCTCTCGGCCCTGATCAAGACGAACTACCGGCCGGCGATCCGCTCCTGGGTCATGTCGATGCTGGTGTCCGCGCAGATGCTCGCGATCGGAGCCTATTCGTTTCTGGCGGGGCAGGCGCTCGAGCACTCCGAGCAGTGGCTCGGACCGCTGTATGCGGTGGCGGGGGGCATCGGATTGGTCGGGCTGTGGAATTTCAGCCGGCTGCGTTTGCGCAAGGAGGCGGCCGCGGCCGCCCGGCCCGAGCCAGGGACGACCCGCGTCTCCCTTTGGGAGCAGTTCTGCATCCTCGGGCGCGACCGGGGTTTCCGTAATTTCGAGGTCTCGTTCATGCTCTTCGGAGCAGGCAATCTGGCGCTCGCGACGATCTTCCCGCTCTATTTGAAAGCCGAGTTCAACGCCAGTTACGAGCAGGCCGCCACCGCCCTGCAGACCTTGCCGACGCTGATTACCTTCCTCATGCTCCCGGTCTGGGGGATGTGGCTCGACCGGAACAACCCGCTGGTGATGCGATTCCGGATCAACGTGCTGCTGATGCTCGTGCCGATCATCTATTACTTCTCGCGGTCGATGCCGGCGATCTACGGCGGCGTGCTGGTGACCGGGCTGATGCAGGGCGGCGGCATGCTGATCTGGATTCTGGGGGTGAATTACTACGCCCGCTCGCGCGACATCGCCCTTTACATGGGGCTGCACCAGTCGCTGACCGGGATGCGGGGGGTGACGATGCCCTTCATTGCCTACACGCTGGGGAGCTGGCTGGGTTATCGCCAGACGATGCTGGTGTGGGCGGCGATGATGGGGGCGGGCGCGCTGATCCTGCAGCGCGAGATCGGGCGCGAGCGACGATTGGGAATTCTACGGAATTTCGAGGAGCGTGAGGCGCAGCATCAGCAGGCCGACGCGCGCGAGGCGGACGCCGGGAAATCTCGTCCGGTTTCGCCCGATGAGGAGGCATCCGGGGACGACGCGCCGTTCGGCCGCTGAGACCGGCGCGGCGCCCCCCGGTGCGCCTGATGGCTTCCTTCGCAAAACACGAAGCACTGTATTTATTTGAGTTAACCCGTTCATGGCGCCGCATCGCGACCGGTCTGCCCGTCGGCCGGCCGCCCGCCGTTCCCAATGAGCCCTTGACTTTCGGACGATGGATTCTATCCTAACGGAAGGATGTTGTGCCCGCGGTCCGGGGGATCCGCGGCTACGCCTTCGCCAGTCATCTTTTCCTCCCCCTTGACCAGGCCGAACCCGCGCAGCGTGACCCCCGCGCCATCGCCGAGATCAGCCGCCGCAGGGGTCCAAACCTAGCACCGAGCGCGTTCATGATGGAGCAAACACAGACCGGTCATCGAGCCACCGTGACCATCCCCAATTCGCTGGGGCTGCACCTGCGGCCAGCTTCGCAACTGGTCAAAATTGCCAGCAAATACGAAAAGTGCGACGTCTTCCTGACCAAGGACGGCCAGTCGATCAACGCCAAGAGCATCATGGGCGTGATCATGCTCGCGGCCGAGCAGGGCAGCGAGTTGATCCTGGAAGCCAATGGGGAAGGGTCCGAAGAAGCCATCCGCGAACTGGTTGCGCTGATCGAGAGCGGCTTCGGTGAGACCTGAGGCGCCGCCGCCGGCGCGCCCCCGTTTGAACTCGTCTCCCTCCCCCCACCGCCTGCGCGGTCCGGCTTTTCTTTTTGTCCGTTTATCCCTATAATGCTCCCTTCATGACCCCCACGGCACCCAAGCCCGCCTCACGCACCTACCAGGGAATCGCGGTCTCGCCCGGGATCTACATCGGGAAGATCCATGTCTACGATCCCGTGCAGACGGTGGTGCCGCACCACCTGGTGTCGGCCCGCGCGATCGAAAATGAAAAGAAGCATCTGCGCGAGGCGCTGGCCAAGGCCAAGGAGGAACTGCAGCGCTTGCGCGAACGCGTGCGCGACACGCTGGACGAAGCGCACGCCTCGATCTTCGACCCGCAGTTGATGATCCTGGAAGATCCCGCCGTCGTCGACAGCGCGGTCGAGCGCATCGAGAAGAACCAGGAGAACGCGTCGCGCGCGTTCATGACGATCATCCGCCAGTTCGTCGACAAGTTCTCCTCGGTCGGCGACCCCTACCTGGCCTCGCGCAATTCCGACATTCTGGATGTCGGCAACCGGGTCTGCCAGCACCTCGCGCAGGTGCAGCCGGAAAGCTCCAGCGCCCTGCAGTTCGACAGCGAGGTGATCGTGCTGGCGCGCGACCTGAGCCCGTCGGACACGGCGCAGATGGACCAGTTGCACGTCAAGGGGTTCGCCACGGAGCTGGGCGGGCCGACGTCGCACACGGCGATCCTGGCCAAGGCGCTGGAAATCCCGGCCGTCGTCGGGCTGGGGCCGTTCCTCGCCGGGTTGAAGACCGGCACGCAGACGATTATCGACGGCTATGAGGGGACGATCACGATCGACCCGTCGCCGCGCGAGATCGCGCGCGCCCGCCAGCGGCGCAAGAAGCACCTCGTCCACGAACGCTACCTGCAGAAGCTCAAGCACCTCCCCGCCGAGACGATTGACGGCTACCGGGTGGATCTGGCGGCGAACGTCGAGCTGCCGATCGAGATCCCCCACGTTCTGGCCCACGGCGCCGAGGGGATCGGGCTCTTCCGGACCGAGTTTCAATATCTGGAAAACGACCGCCTGCCGGGCGAGGAGGAACTCTTCGAGGTCTACCGCAAGGTCGTGGAGGTGATGGACCCGCATCCGGTGATCTTCCGGACGATCGACCTGGGCGGGGACAAATTCCTGGGGGCGCTGCAGACGGGGCGGGAGCTCAATCCGTTCCTCGGCCTGCGGGCGATTCGGCTCTGCCTGGCGCATCCGGAGGTTTTCCGGACGCAGTTGCGCGCGATCCTGCGCGCCTCGGCCCATGGCAGCGCGCGCATCATGTTCCCGATGATCTCCAACGTCGCCGAGGTGCGCCAGGCGCGCGAGATGCTCGACGAGGTGGCCGCCGACCTGCGCCGCGAGCGGATCCCGTTCGACGAGGAAATCCAGATCGGCGTGATGATCGAAATCCCCTCGGCGGCGATCACGGCGGACCAACTGGCCCGCGAGGTCGATTTCTTCTCCATCGGCACCAACGATCTGATCCAGTACACGCTGGCCGTGGACCGCGGCAACGAACAGGTGGCGCACCTGTATGAACCCTTCCACCCGGCGATCCTGCGGCTGATCCGCAACACGATCGACGCGGCGCAGCGCGAGGGAATCTGGGTCGGCCTGTGCGGTGAGATGTCGGCCAACCCGCTCTGCGCGCTGCTGCTGCTCGGGATGGGGATCGACGAGCTGTCAATGGGCGCGCTGGCGATTCCGGAGATTAAGCGCCTGATCCGCCAGGTCGAGTTGACCGACGCGCGGCGACTGGTCGAGGAAGTCTATTCGCTGCGGACGGCGGAAGAAATCCGTGAGCATGTGCTGCAGGCCTACCGCGGCCTGCAACGCAAACGCGCGCGCGCCGGCGGCATGCTGCGCGCGATCTAGGGCATCAACGCGCGGTCAGTTTCGGTTCGCTCTGCAGTTCGAATTCGCGATGGATCGCCTGCACGGCGCGATCGACGTCGGCGCGGGCGATGACGACCGAAATCTTGATCTCCGAGGTCGAGATCATCTGGATGTTGATGTTTTCCTTGGCCAGCGCGCCGAACATCGTCGCGGCAATGCCGCCGTGACTGCGCATCCCCACCCCCACGATCGACACCTTGCCCACTGCGTCGTCGGTGCGGATCCCCTCGGCGCCGTATTCCTTCACGAACTGCTCGGCGACGTCGCGCGCGTTCTGGAAATCCTCCTTGCCGACCGTGAACGAGATATCGCTCAGACCCCGGTGGCTGATGTTCTGCACGATGATGTCGATATTGACGTTCGCCTCGCCGATCTTGCTGAACAGCTTGGCCGCCATGCCGGGCTGGTCCGGCACGCCGAGAATCGTGATCTTGTATTCGTCGCGGTTGTAGGCGACGCCGCTGACGACGATGTCTTCCATGTTCGTATACTCCTTGACGACCAGCGTGCCGGGGTTCTGGGAGAAGGTGCTCAGCACCTGCAACGGGACGTTGTGATTGCGGGCCAGTTCGACCGACCGGTTGTGCAGGACCTTGGCGCCCAGGCTCGCCAGCTCGAGCATCTCATCGAACGTGATCGTGGCGAGCTTGCGCGCGTCGGGGACGATCCGCGGGTCGGTCGTGTAGACCCCGTCGACGTCGGTATAGATGTCGCAGCGGTCGGCGTGCAGCGCGGCGGCCAGCGCCACGGCGGTCGTGTCGGACCCGCCGCGCCCCAGCGTCGTGATCTGCCCGGACTGGGTCAGCCCCTGAAAGCCGGCGACGATGACGATGTGCCCCTCGTCGAGTTTCTCCCGGAGCCGCGCCGTGTTGATGTCGCGGATGCGCGCCTTGCGATGAAACGGGTCGGTGATGATCCCCACCTGCGGGCCGGTCATCGAAATCGCCTTGCGCCCCATCGTCTGCAGGACCAGCGCCAGGATCGCGATCGAGATCTGCTCGCCGGTGGCCAGGACCATGTCCACTTCACGGGGGTTGGGGCGGTCGGTCACCTGCGCGATCAGGCTGAGCAGGTTGTCGGTCGTCTTGCCCATCGCGGAGACGACGACGACCACCTGATTGCCGCGGTCGCATTCGGCGATGACGCGGCCGGCGACCAGTTTCATCTTGTCGACGTCGGCGACCGACGAGCCGCCGAATTTCTGAACGATCAGGCCCACGAACGGAAATACCTCGGTGGGGGGGATGGGCGACGTCGCGCCGTGGCTCAGCCGGCCGTGAGCGTCGGATAAACGGGCAACATTCTACCGCGCCTGCGCGGCGTTTCAAGCAATCCTTTGTTGCCGGCCCAAACCGGCCGGTTTCGACTCGATCAACCGGACCCACCAAGGCCCTGAACGGGGCGGCCGGAGCGGCCGGCGAGAACGGACGGCTCCCCCTGCGCGCCTTCCCCCGGATCAGGCCAACAGCGGATCGGCCAGCACCTGTTCCTCGGCCTCGCGGGTGAACTGATGGGTGTAAAGATCATGATAATGTCCGCGCGCCGCGAGCAGTTGCTCGTGCGTTCCCTGCTCGGCGATCCGGCCTTTTTCGATCACCAGAATGCAGTCGGCTCGGCGGATCGTGGAGAGCCGGTGCGCGATGACGAAGCTCGTGCGGTTGCTCAGCACCCGTTCGATCCCGGCCTGGATCAACCGCTCGGTTTCGGTGTCGATCGACGACGTGGCCTCGTCCATCACGAACACCTGCGGATCGGCCAGGATCGCGCGCGCGAACGAGATGAGCTGCTTCTGGCCGGTGGAGAGGTTGACGCCCCCTTCGCCGACCTGTGCCCCGTAGCCCCCGGGCATCGCCATGATGAACTCGTGGGCGTTGACCAGCTGGGCCGCCCGCACGATCTCCTCGTCGCTGGCCTCCAGCCGGCCATAGGCGATGTTCTCGCGGATCGTCCCGCTGAACAGATGTGGTGATTGCAGGACGATCCCCAGATTGGATTGCAGCCAGTGCAGGCTGCGGCGGCGGTAATCGATCCCGTTGATCAGGATCTCGCCGGCGGTCGGCTCATAAAACCGGCACAGCAGGCTGATGATCGTCGACTTGCCGCCGCCGGTCGGACCGACCAGCGCGATCGTCTGCCCCGCCTGCACCTGGAAGTTGAAGTCATCCAGCACCGGGTGAACCTTGATGACCTCCCGTTCGCCGGCCGAGGCGTCGTCGGCCCCCATCGGCTTGCGTACGTTATAGGCGAACGAGACGCCGCGGAATTCGATCGTCTCGATGCGGTCGGGCAAGCCGTCGATCGCGCGGCCGGCGACCGGCGGCTGAGCGCCGGCGCGGGCGATCGACGTGCGCACCTCGGCGCTGTCGCGAATTTCCGGCTCCGTATCGACCAGGCCGATGATCCGTTCGGCCGAGGCCTGCGCCATCTGCAGGTTGGTGAACAGGCGCGCCAGTTCCTGCACCGGCATGAAGAAATCGCGTGAGTAGCTGACGAACGCCACCAGCGTCCCGAGCGAGATGACGCCGGCCAGCACGTCGCGTCCGCCGAACCAGATCGCCAGCCCGGCCCCCGCGCTGCCGATCGTGATGACCAGCGGGAAATAGAGCGCCGACTGGACGGCATTGCGGATCGACGCGCGCCGCATCTCGCCGGCCAGGCTTGCAAACTCGCGCAGGCTCCCCTCCTCCCGCACCAGCGTCTTGGTTGTGCGCACCGCGCTGATCCCCTCATTGAACGACCCGGTCAGGCGCGAGTTGATCTTCCGCACCAGGCGCGAGCTGCGCAGGATGACGCGCTGGAAATGCAGGCTGATCCAGGCCAGCACCGGCACGACCGTAAACACGATCAGCGCCAGCTTCCAATTCAGATAGAACAGGATCACCGCGATGGCGGACATGAACGCCGTGCCCCAGGTCAGATCGAGCAGGCCCCACGCCAGCACGCTGGAAAGCCGCTCGCAGTCCGACGTCATACGGGCCATCAACCAGCCGACCGGCCGATGATCGTAGAATGAGAAGGAGAGCTCCTGCAGGCGGGCGAAACCGGCCCGGCGGATGTCGTGGCTGATGAAAGCGGAAAGCTTGCCGGCGAAACGGATAAAGATGAAAACGCAGACCACCAGCGTGATCGTGATGGCGGCGTACTGCAGCGCGTAACTGAACAGGGGGGCGTCGGGGCCGAACTCCACCAGACCGTCGATCACGCGCTTGACCAGCAGATTGTAGAGCGATTCGGTGAGGCCGACGAGCAGCGCGATCGTCATCAGCCCGCCCACCAGCGGCCGGTACGGTCGGGCGAACTGCAGAATCCGCCACCAGAGCCGCGGATCGAGCCGTTTGTTGAATTCCTCTTCGCGGAACACGGTCTCAGACATGCGTCGGCGCCTCCGCTTGTGCAAGAGCGGCCCGCGCCTCGGCGGCCGGGGCGGGCGGGTCGCCGGCGAGATCCTGCTGCAGCGACGTCTGGATGCTCCACAACCGACGGTAGAGTCCCTCCTGGTTGACCAGTTCGGCGTGCGAACCGGTTTGAATCACGCGGCCGTGATCCAGCACGAGGATCCGGTCGGCGTGCATCAGCGTCGAGAGGCGGTGCGCGATGAGGATCGTGGTCTTCCGCCCATGGCGGTCGGCCAGCGCCCGCAGGATCAGCCGTTCGGTGTGGGTGTCCACCGCGCTCAGCGCGTCGTCCAGGATCAGGATCGGCGGATCCTTGACGATCGCGCGGGCCAGCGCGACGCGCTGGCGCTGGCCGCCCGACAGCGTCACGCCGCGCTCGCCGATCTCGGTCTCGTAGCCCTTCTCGAAATCGAGGATGTTGTCGTGCACGCAGGCGGCGATCGCGGCCGCCTCGATCCGTTCGCGCGGCGCCTCGCTGTGGCCGAAGCGGATGTTGTCGCGCAGCGTCTTCGAATAGAGGAACGGCTCCTGCAGGACGACGCCGATCCGCGCGCGCACGGCCTTGCGCTCGGCCTGGCCGATATCGACGCCATCGATGCGGATCGCCCCCGCCGCTGGATCGTGGAACCGCAGCAACAGGCTGACGAGCGTCGACTTGCCCGATCCCGTGGGCCCGAGAATGGCAAACGTCTGGCCCGGCTCGACCCGGAACGAGACCTCGTGCAGCACCGGCTGCCCATCCTGATACGCGAACGAGACGCGGTCGAACTCGATCTCGCCGCGCATTTCGGTCGGCAACGCCATCGGCCGCGCCGGCCCCGATTCGCGCGGTTCGCGCAGGATTTCCTCGATCCGCCCGATCGCGACCTGCGCTTTGCCCATGTCGACCAGAACCCGGCCCATGTTGCGCAGCGGGCCCCACAGCAGCATGCCCAGGCAGGCCATGTAGAAGAAGAGCTGACCCACCGAGAGCGCATCGTGCTGGACGAAGCGCGCGCCGACGACCAGCACAAACCCCGTCTGCGCCAGGCACATCAGGTCCGACGACGGCCAGTACCACGCCATCAGGCACACCACGCGGTACTGCAGGTCGCGGTAGGCGGCATTCTTCCCCTGGAACTTGGCGATCTCATGCTCCTGGCGGGCAAACGCGCGGACGACGCGAATCCCGGTCAGGTTCTCCTGCAGGACGGTCGTCATCGCGGCCTCCGCTTCGTCCTGCTCCTTGAATGCCGCCTTGATGCGGCTGAAGAAGAACAGCGAGGCCAGGATAATCAGCGGCGTCAGCGAGAGCGCATATAGCGTCATCACCCAGTTGATCGTGAGCATGATCGGGATCAGCACGATCAGCATGATGATGCCGCGCCCCAGTTCGGTGACCTGCCCGCCCAGAAAGTTGCGCACGGTTTCGACGTCGGAGGTGGAGCGCTGGACCAGGTCGCCCGTGTCGGCGGCGGCATGGAACGCGACGGGCAGATGCTGAAGGTGATCGTAGATCCGCTCGCGCATCGCCCGGA